>FWPV01000222.1_pt1 | contig 195379 bp, 203 predicted proteins | sample 2228371 | NCBI WGS metagenome assembly FWPV01 (sample SAMEA103939776, study PRJEB20133) | metagenome | reverse complement strand
GACAGGTTGCGCGTGACGGTCGCAGGCAAGGTTAAACACCTCGCCGAGAAGTAACGCGCAAGCTGGCCGATCAGGGGCGAGCGAGGCCCGCGTAGGCCTGCCAGTCGCATCCGGAGGCACCTCCATCGTCGTCTTGCACATCGTTACCAGAGGCATGGGCCGGTCCAATGGACAATCTGGGTTAAAGTCACACCCATGGGCGAATGGGTCGTCATCCTCATCATGCTGGGGCTGGCCTGGTTCTGGTGGGACAGCCATGCCGTGCTCGACCGCGCCCGTGCCGCAGCACGCCAATTCTGCGCGGCACAAGGGCTGCAGCTGCTGGACGACACCGTCGCCTCGGTCGGCATGCGGCTCGCACGCGACGACGATGGCCGCCTGATCATCGCACGCGCCTACCAGTTCGGGTTCAGCGACACCGGCAACAACCGGCTCGCCAGCCACCTGGTCATGCTGGGGCGCCGGGTGGGTCCGATGCATCTGCAGGCATACGGCGCACACGGCCGCGGCTGAACCGCTCCACCCTACTCCCCACGCTCCGACTGCACGACCGACACGCCGGCGCGCAGGAGAAATTCCCGCAGCGCCTTCACGTGCTCGCGCAGCAGCACGTTGCTGTGGTGCGGGTGATGCAGAAAGCCTTCAACACCGTTCAAGGTCACCTTGAAACGTGCCCCGTGGGCCGGCGCCAGGGTGGCGCCCAGGTGCTGCAACAGGGACGCCACCTCCCGCCAGTGGAGGTTGCCGCTGATGGGATCGTGAAACACCGTGCGCAACAGCTGATCGTGTTTGTGGCTCATGGCGGGCCTCTGCAGGGATCGCAATAGGATACTGCATGCCGCCCGCCTCCGCGGCCGGCGCGCCGCACGGCAGGGGAACGCCGAGTGCAAGGCTACCGGCGGCTTCTGGACGTGGACGCCTCACGCCGGGCGCGAGGGAGTGGGCCCGCTGGGACTCGAACCCAGGACCAAAGGATTATGAGTCCTCTGCTCTAACCGGCTGAGCTACAGGCCCGCGTAAAGAGCGTCGGCACACGCCAGCGCCCGGCGACACGTCACTCGCTGTCGAGGAAGGTGCGCAACCGATCGGAGCGGGAGGGGTGGCGCAGCTTGCGCAGGGCCTTGGCCTCGATCTGACGGATGCGCTCGCGTGTGACGTCGAACTGTTTGCCGACTTCCTCCAGGGTGTGGTCGGTGTTCATTTCGATGCCGAAACGCATGCGCAGCACCTTGGCCTCGCGCGGGGTGAGCGACTCCAGCACCTCGCGGGTCGCTTCGCGCAGGCTGGCGTAGAGCGCCGCTTCGCTGGGCCCCGGGGTGGACAGGTCCTCGATGAAATCACCCAGATGCGAATCCTCGTCGTCGCCGATGGGCGTCTCCATGGAGATGGGCTCCTTGGAGATCTTGAGGATCTTGCGGATCTTCTCCTCGGGCATTTCCATCTTTTTCGCCAGCAGCGCGGGGTCGGGCTCCTGACCGGTTTCCTGCAGGATCTGGCGCGAGATGCGGTTCATCTTGTTGATGGTCTCGATCATGTGCACCGGAATGCGGATGGTGCGCGCCTGATCGGCGATGGACCGGGTGATGGCCTGGCGGATCCACCACGTGGCGTAGGTGGAGAATTTGTAGCCGCGCCGGTATTCGAACTTGTCCACCGCCTTCATGAGCCCGATGTTGCCCTCCTGGATGAGGTCCAGGAACTGCAGGCCGCGGTTGGTGTATTTCTTGGCGATGGAAATCACCAGGCGCAGGTTGGCCTCGATCATTTCGCGCTTGGCGCGGCGCGCCTTGGCCTCGCCCGTGGACATCTGACGGGAGATTTCCTTCAAATCCTTGAGCGGAATGCCCACGCGCGCCTGCAGCTCGATCAGCTTGGCCTGGTGATCGAGAATGTCGTGTTGATGGCGGCTGAGCTGGTCCACGTAGGGCTTGCGCGCGCGCAGCTCGTGGGCGAGCCACTCCGGATTCACCTCGTTCCCCGGGAAGGACTTGATGAAGTGCGCACGCGGCATCCCGCACTTGTTCACGCACAGATTCATGATCGCGCGTTCATGGCTGCGCACTTCGTCCACCAGACGCCGCACGCTGTCACACAAAGCCTCGATTTGCTTCGCATTGAAGCGGATGTTCATCAGCTCGGCGGAAATCTGCTCCTGCAGACGCCGGTAGGTGCGGTTGTCCGGCCCCTTTTTCTCCAGCGTCTTCACCATCTTGGCGAAGGCCTGGCGGATCACGGCGAACCGCGCCAAGGCATCCGCCTTGAGCTGCAGCAGGCTAGCAGACTGGACGCTGCCCCCTTCTTCGTCCTCTTCGACTTCGTCCTCTTCCAGCGCCTCCTCGTCGGCTTCGGCCATCTCTTCCGTGATCTCTTCCGTCTCGTTGGGGTCGATCAGGCCATCAATGAGTTCATCGATGCGCATTTCGTCCTTTTCGACCTTCTCGGCGAGCGCGAGGATTTCCGCGATGGTCGTCGGGCAGGCAGAGATCGCCATCACCATGTGCTTGAGGCCGTCCTCGATGCGCTTGGCGATCTCGATCTCGCCCTCGCGGGTGAGCAACTCGACCGAGCCCATTTCGCGCATGTACATGCGCACGGGGTCGGTGGTCCGGCCGAACTCGGAGTCCACCGTGGTCAAGGCCTGTTCGGCTTCCTCGACCACGTCTTCGTCCGCCACCGGCGGGGTCGCCTCGGTCATCAGCAGGGCTTCGGCATCCGGCGCCTCGTCGTAGACCGGGATGCCCATGTCGCTGATCATGCTGATCACACCCTCGATCTGCTCGGCGTCGAGCATGTCGTCGGGCAGGTGGTCGTTGACCTCGGCGTAGGTCAGATAACCGCGCTCCTTGCCGAGCATGATGAGGTTCTTGAGGCGCGTGCGGCGCGCCTCGATCTCGAGTTGCTTGTGGTCGGATTTGTCGTTGTCTGAAGCCATGAGACGCCTGTCCAAATGAACGCCGGCAAGCCGCCGGTTGCCGCTTTGAAAGCGGCGTAAAAAACCCGTAATGATACCAAACTCCCGCTCCTTTGCCTATGGCTTTAGGCAGAGCGGGAGGCCGCCAGCTCCCGCGCCAGCTGCGCTTTCTGCTCCGGGCTCAGAGACTGGGTCCGGGCCAGGGCGAGCAAGGCGTCGATGCGCTTCTGGCGTGCCCTCTCGCGCAGCTGGGCGAGCGCATCCTGGAACTCCTGCTGAGCATCAAATGACTGATCCCATTCAAGAATTTCCCCTGGCAAGGACGCCAGAACGGGCTCTTCCGGAGCACCGCGGAACGCCTCCAGCAGCATCGCTTGCGACCGGATATGTGGGTGAGCGTTCACAAACGCAACAAGGGTGGCGAGGGCTCGCAGCTCCGGATCATCCTCCAGGGGCAGCTCGTCGAGGTTCGCACCCAGCGCCAGTTCCGGACGGTGGAACACCAGGCGCAACAGGCTGCGTCCCAGGGACGGCGCTGCGCGGGGACGCGCTTTGGGTGCCCCGCTTCCCGCCGCCGGCGCGACGGCGGGCACCACCGCACCCAGCTCCGCCAGCGACAATCCGACCAGCTCGGCGAGCTGCTTGCGCAACATCAACGACAGGGCCGGCGCCGTCACCTGCAGGAGCAGCGGTTTCGCCGCGTTGAGGAGCCGCGCCCGGTCTTCCTGGGTGCCGAGGTTGAGACCGCGGGTCAGCTCCTTGAACAGCATCTGGCTCAGCGTGAGCGCCTGTGGATAGAGCCCCTCGAATCCAGCCTTGCCCACCCGGCGCACGTAGCTGTCGGGGTCTTCGCCTTCCGGGAGAAACAGGAACGACACGCGGGCGCTGTCGGTCAATGCCGGCAGGCTGTTTTCGAGGGCGCGCCAGGCGGCGCGACGACCGGCGGCATCGCCGTCGAAGCAGAACACGATCTCGTCGGCGGCACGCAACAGCTTCCGCACGTGCACCGGCGTCGTGGCGGTGCCCAGGGTGGCGACGGCATACTCGATGCCGTGCTGGGCCAGCGCCACCACATCCATGTAGCCTTCCACCACCAGCACACGGCCGGCCGCGCGGATGGCGCTGCGCGCCTGAAATAGGCCATAGAGCGCCTGCCCTTTCTGGAACAGGGGGGTCTCGGGCGAATTGAGATATTTCGGCTCGCCGCTGCCCAGCACACGGCCGCCGAAACCGATGACCCGGCCGCGGCTGTCGAGGATGGGAAACATCACCCGGTCGCGAAAGCGGTCGTAGCGACGGCCGTCTTCGGTCTCGATCACGAGACCGGCCTCGGTGAGCGAGTGGGACCGGGCGTAGTCGGCAAAGACCGCCTGCAGATTGTGCCAGCCGTCCGGGGCATAACCCAGCCCAAAGCGGGCCGCGATCGCGCCGGTGACACCGCGGCCCTTGAGGTACTCGATGGCTTTCGGCGAATGTTTGAGCTGCTCACGATAATAATGCAGCGCCTGCTGCATCACTTCCGGCAGTCCCGGCGTCGGTGCTACAGCCTGCTCAGGCCCGGCCGCGCGCGCCTGACGGGGCACGGAAAGGCCCACGGAACGCGCCAGTTCCTCGATCGCCTCGGGGTAACTCATGCCCAGGTGCTCCATGAGAAAACCGATGGCGCTGCCGTGGGCGCCGCAGCCAAAGCAGTGATAGAACTGCTTGGTCGGGCTGACGGTGAAGGAGGGCGACTTTTCGCTGTGGAAAGGGCAACAGGCGACATAGTTCGCGCCGGCCTTCTTCAGCGGCACGTGACGCTCCACCACCTCGACGATGTCGACGCGGCTGAGCAGGTCCTGGATGAAGGACTGCGGAATCATGTCTTGCGCCGCAGCGCGCAGCGACGACCACCCACGGGGCGACCTGCCTCACTGCAGCCTGGTTTTGACCAACCCTGAGACCTTGCCCATGTCCGCGCGGCCCGCCAGCCTGCCCTTGAGCAAGGCCATGACCTTGCCCATGTCCCCGGGCCCCTTCGCCCCTGCCTGTGCAATCGCTTCCGCCACGGCCGCCTCGATTTCGGCATCGCTAAGCGGCGCCGGTAGGTAGGACAAAAGGACCGCCAACTCCGCCTGTTCGGCCGCGACCAGGTCGGGGCGGTTGCCCTTTTCGAACTGGGCGATGGACTCACGCCGCTGCTTGGCAAGCTTGTCGATGACCGCGAGGATCTGCGCATCATCGAGGGTGATGCGCTCGTCCACCTCACGCTGCTTAATGGCCGCGAGCAGGAGACGAATTGTCGACAGGCGCGCGGAATCCTTGTTCCGCATCGCCTGCTTCATGTCTTCGGTGATTCGTTCTTTCAGGCTCATGGATGATGGCACCGCTTGCCGCCAATCTTGGTGTGGAAACCCCAACTCTTTGATTATAATATGGTTGTTTTGTAAAGAGGCGGATTCCACCGCGCGATTGCGAATCATACCCGCGTCGGCTCATTAAAACGAGACTTCAGGCACGGCGATTGCACCCGATATAGTGCCATGGGCCCACTCCGGTCCGCCGATCGACCCGCCAATAAGCCGCCAGCATGTTGAAATTCCTTGGTTCCGGCCTGCGCGCCAAGCTCGTGCTGCTCGTCGTGGCAGGCATCATCTGCGCCTTCACCCTGTTCGGGGCGGCGCGGGTGCACTTCGAACGCGAGCGTATCGCCGCCGAGACCCAGCGCTCCGGGCAGGAGCGCGTCACCATGATCGCGGAAGCGGTCGCCAACCTGATCGTCGGCTACGACTACAGCAACATGGAATCCCTGGCCGAGCGCATCGTGCAGCAGGAGGACGTCAGCGACATCGTCATCAAGAACCGGAACGAAAAGGTGATGGTTTCGCGCAACAAGCCGGTCGCGCCCGGTCAGCCCACGCTGACCTTCACGGCCCCGGTCTTTTTCTCCGCCCAGCAGGTCGGCCGGGTCGAACTGCGTGTCACGCTCGGCCGCATGGAAGCGGAGATCCGCAAGATTTACCGTGAAGTGGTACTGGAGCAGCTGATCTCGGGCCTGCTGCTCGGCCTGCTGATGTATTTCGGCGCCTCGTACGTGATCGTGCGGCCCATCCGGCGCATCCGTGAGCACATGAAGGCGATCCTCGACAGCGGAGACGTGACCGTGGAGCAAAGCCTGGAGGTGGACACCACGGATGAGCTGGGCGACCTGGCTCGGGTGTTCAACAGCCTGAACGCAAAGGTTATGGAAGCACAGCAGCGGTTACGTGAAAAGATCGATCTGGCGGGCAGCGCGCTGGTGAAAACCAACGAGCAGTTACAGCAGCGCACGGCGGAGCTCGAGCAGCGCACTCAGGATCTCGAAAAGGCACTCGCCCTGGTGGAGAAGCTGGCGGTCACCGACAGCCTCACGGATCTGCGCAACCGGCGTTACTTCGACGACAATCTCGCCGCCGCCTTCGCCCGCGCGCAACGTTTCGGCGAGCCTTTGTGTCTGGTGCTCCTCGACGTCGACCATTTCAAACAGATCAACGATACCTACGGTCACAGCGCCGGCGACACGGTGCTGCAACAGGTCTCGCAGGTGTTGAAGGCGCGGGCGCGGGAAACCGACGTGGTGGCCCGCCTCGGCGGGGACGAGTTCGGCTTCCTGCTCTACCGCACCAACCGCGAGGACGGTACTGCGTTCGCGCAGCACGTGCTCGATCTGGTGCAAGAGCTGCGCTTCCAGTTCGATCACAGCGACATCCGCATCGGCCTATCGGTGGGGGTGGCCACCAACGAGGGCGACGTCCACAGCATCGAGGCGCTCTACGGTGCCGCGGACGAGGCCCTGTACGAAGCCAAGCGGCGTGGCCGCAACCAGGTCGTGGCCTACCCATTCGAGCTGCAGTCTAAAGTTCGACTGCATCCTGCCGACAATAAAGGGGATTGAGCAAAGACGCATCCATGCCATGGGCCCCTTCAAGTTCGTCATTGCCGGCCTCGCACTGATCGCGGCGAGCGCTCATGCCACCGAGCCCCCGGAGCTTTACCTCGGCTCGGTCGCCATGGACGTGCCCGCGGCCATGGTGCAGCGGCTCACCCCGTTGACCCAATACCTCAGCAGAAAGACCGGCATCAGGATCAGTTTCCGTGCTTCCCCGGACCTTGGTTCCGCCGTCAACGAAATCGGGCGCGATTACACCCAGATCGCCTACCTGACGCCGGTGGCGTACATCGAGGCGCGGGAGAAATTCCGCGTGCAGCCCCTGGTCGCGCCGCTCACCCACGGCAAATCCACCTTCCACCTCGTGCTTGCGGTGCGTCGCGACAGCGGCTTGACGAGCGTCAACAGCCTGCGCGGCAAAAGCTTTGCCTTTGGCGACGAAAAGGCCCTGCTGCAGCGCGCCGTGGTGGTGAACGCAGGCATCAAGCTGCACGAGTTCTCGCGCTACGCCTTCCTCAAGCACTACGACAACATCGCCAAAGCGATCCTGAACGGCGACTTCGACGCGGGCATCCTCAAAGACACCCTCTACGAGAAGTTCGAGCCCCAGGGCCTGCGCAAGGTGCACACCTCCCCGCCGCTGTCGTCCTATGTATTCGCGGTGAGCGAACGCCTGCCGCCGGAGACGGTGCGCAAGTTGCGCAGCGCGTTTCTAGAGCTAAAACCCGACAACCCTGAGCACCGGGCCGTGCTCAGGGAATTGGACCAGGGATACGACGGCTTCGTGGCCGTGGAAGACAGGGATTACGACCTCATCCGCAAACTCATCGCGCCCTTCCAGCAGCCGACACCGTAGCGCCCACGAAAAGACGACGCCCCGGCCGCGGAAACGGTCGGGGCGTCATCCTTGTGTAAAACGGGGCGCGTCAGTACAGCTTGGGCGGCAGCATCTGGCTGCGCAGCCGCTTGTGATGCCGTTTGATCGCTGCGGCGAGCTTGCGCTTGCGCTCGGCAGTGGGCTTCTCGTAGAACTCGCGCGCGCGCAGCTCGGTCAGAAGACCGGTTTTTTCCACGGTGCGCTTGAAGCGGCGCAGGGCCACGTCAAAGGGCTCATTTTCTTTCACGCGGACAGTCGTCATGCAGGCTTCCTAAACAGATGGCATTGATAAATTTTTAAATCATAACCGAGAATGCATCTTTTTCCAAGACCAGACCGCGCTAGAATGCTCCATGCTCGTTCTCGGCATCGAAACCTCCTGTGACGAAAGCGGGGTCGCTCTCTATGACTCGGAGCGGGGCCTGCTCGCCCACGCCCTCCACTCCCAGGCAGACATGCACGAGGAATACGGCGGCGTGGTGCCCGAGCTCGCCTCCCGCGACCACATCCGCCGGGTGCTGCCGCTCGCCCGCCAGGTGCTTGCCCAGGCCGGTACCGGGCTTCAAGCGCTCGATGCCATCGCCTACACCCAGGGGCCGGGCCTCGGCGGCGCCTTGCTGGTGGGAGCCGGCATCGCCGCCAGCCTGGGTTACGCGCTGCAGATTCCCGTCATTGGCGTGCACCACCTGGAAGGCCATCTGCTGGCCCCCCTGCTGGATCCCAATCCGCCGGCTTTCCCTTTCGTGGCCCTCTTGGTGTCCGGCGGCCACAGCCAGCTCATGCGCGTGGACGGCGTCGGACGCTACGCCCTCCTGGGCGAAACCTTGGACGACGCCGCCGGGGAGGCCTTCGACAAGAGTGCGCAGCTATTGGGCCTAGGGTATCCGGGCGGGCCTGCGCTCGCCCGGCTGGCGCGGGCGGGTCGGCCGGGGCGCTTCAAGCTGCCGCGCCCCATGCTCGCCAGCGGCGACCTCAACTTCAGCTTCAGCGGACTCAAGACAGCGGTGTTGACGGCGGTACGCGAGCGCGCCCTGACCGCTGCGGAACAGGCCGACCTGGCCGCGGAAGTCCAGGAGGCCATCACCGAGGTGCTGGCGGCCAAGTCCATCGCCGCACTGCAGCACACCGGCCTCAGGCGCCTGGTGGTGGCAGGCGGCGTCGGCGCCAACGCCCGCCTGCGGGAGCGGCTCACGGCCCAGGCCGCCGAGCACGGCGCCACGGTGCATTACCCGCGCCTGGAATACTGCACCGACAACGGCGCGATGATCGCCTTTGCCGGCGCAATGCGGCTCGCCCAGGCGAAGCGTGACTATGCCTTCACGGTACGTCCGCGCTGGGCCTTGCACAGTCTCGCGCCGATCTAGCGCCCGTGCAGCATTTCGGACCAGCGCCGTAGCCATTCGCTGCCCGTCAGGCTGGGCAGCCAGTCGGGAAAGAACACCATCACGTAAACGACGGCCAGCAGCGCGATGAGGAACAGGTGCGCAAATACGCTTTCCGGCCGCAACACGCCCCAGTATTTCATCGTCAGGAACATCAGGTCCTTCTTGTGCTCGGCCATCTGCCGGTAACGCCGCAGCAGCGACACCACGAGATACACCCCATAACCGGCGGCGAGGGACATGAACACGATGCGGAACACGCCGAACAGATCGAGCGTGCCCGCTGACATGCGCGTGTACATCAGGGAGACGCCCCCCATCAGGAACGAGGCCAGCACGGCAATGAACACGTTCAGGTAGAGGCGGCGCCGCTCACGCGCCAGGTCCTCCTGGCGCTTGATGAAAAACGCGTCCACCTCGCGCTTGAAATACTCGACCTTGTCCTGCACGAGCTCGGTGATCTCGCGCTTCATCACCGCGACACGCGCATCGATGGTGGCGCCGAGCTTGTCTGCAGCATAGTCCACCAGTTCCTTGACATCGCTCTTGGTGAACTGCCGCTGGTGGTGCAGCTCCTCCGAAATCTTGTCCAGCTTGGCGTCCACGTCACGGCTGGCGTCGGTGACGATGGCGCGGATCTCCTGGCTGGCCTGGTCGATGCCGCTGCGCAGCGTGACCGCGAGGCGCTCTGCGGCGCGATCGATGGCATGCTCCGACACCTTTTCGAGGCTCGCGCGGGCGTAGTCCATCTCTTTCTCAAACCAGGGCATGGAAGGCATCCCGTCTCATTGCGGTGGCCGGTCCTGGGTGCGCGCCGGCGCTTTGGCGAAACCCGCCTCCTCGCCGCGCAGCAGCTTGCGGATGTTGCTCCGGTGGCGCCAGATGAGCAGCCCCGACAGCACCACCACCAACCCGACGAAGACGGCGTCCAGCCACAGGCTGGCGAGAAGCGGCGCGAGCACTGCTGCGGTCAAGGCGGAAAGCGAGGAATAACGACTCATGGCGAAGGTGAGCAACCATGCCGCCAATACCGAGAGCCCCAGCCAGACATTCAGGCCCAGCAGGATACCCGCGGCGGTGGCCACGCCCTTGCCGCCACGAAACCCGAAGAACACTGGATAGAGGTGGCCCACGAAGGCCGCCAGTGCCGCGGCGGCCACCCCCCATTCGCTCACCTGCCAGGCCGGCGCCAGGGCCTGGGCGAGCCAGACAGCGAACCAGCCTTTCGCGCCGTCGCCGAGCAGGGTGAGGAGGGCCGGCAGCTTTTTTCCTGTGCGCATCACGTTGGTGGCGCCCGGGTTGCCGGAGCCGAAGGCGCGCGGATCTGGCAGTCCGAAGGCCCGGCTGACGATCACCGCAAAGGTGATCGAACCGATCAGGTAGCCGATCACAATCAGCGCTAGAGTGCTCATGTGGAAAAAACTACAATAGACGGCTTTTGATTCTACGCAAAGTCGCCGTGGACGTCATATTCCTGCACGAATACAAGCTCGACGTCGTGATCGGGATCTATCCGTGGGAGCGCCATCTGCCGCAGACCCTCGAGCTCGACATCGACATCGCCCTGCCCTGCAACCGCGCCGGCACAACCGACCGGATCGAAGACACCATTGACTACGGGGCAGTCATCGCCGCCATCGAGCAGGCCGTGCAGGGGCAACGCTTCGACCTGCTCGAAGCCTTCGCCGAACACATCGCCACCCTGATTCGCACCCGCTTCGGCGCACCCTGGGTGCGCCTGTCCGTCACCAAGCTCGGCATGATGCGCAACGTCAGGCGCATCGGGCTGACCATCGAGCGGGGAACACGGCCCTAAGCCTCAAGGTGGCGCTCGCCGCCGGGGGCATCCTGCTTCCGGCCTATTTCATCGTGGCGTCTCCGGTTTTGGCTCGGGTCTGGTGGCAGTGCCCCTGCTCGCCCTGCTGCTCAACCTGCCCCAGGCACCGCTGCTCGGCCTCCTCGGTGGCCTGGTGATCGCCTTTGGTCTGCACAGCGTGCTCGGCCTGCAAGGCCACCCGCGCATTTCGCGCTGGTGGGCCCTGCCCGCCAGCCACGTACACGTCGGCATCAGCAACCGCGACATGAGGCGCTTGATCGGTGCGCTGCTCTTGGTGAGCGGCACCTCGCTGCTGTGGAAGGCATGGCACTAGCCACGCGGATGGTGCCGGGCATGCAGCTGCTTCAAGCGCTCGCGCGCGACATGGGTATAGATCTGGGTGGTGGAAATGTCGGCGTGTCCCAGAAGCATCTGCACCACCCGCAGATCCGCGCCGTGGTTGAGCAGGTGGGTGGCAAAGGCGTGGCGCAGTGTATGCGGCGACAGTGCTTTGGCGATGCCAGCGCTGCGCGCGTGGCGCTTGATGAGGTGCCAGAACATCTGCCGCGTCATGGCACCGCCGCGCCGGGTGACGAACACGGTCTCCGCCTGGCGCGTACCCAGCAGCACCAGGCGTGCGTCGGTGAGGTAGCGCCGCAACCAATCCAGTGCCTCTTCGCCGAGCGGCACCAGACGCTCCTTGCTGCCCTTTCCCATGACCCGGACCACGCCCATGTCCAGGCTCAATTCGCTCAACTTGAGATTGACCAGTTCCGAGACGCGCAGCCCGGTCGCATACAGGGTCTCGAGCATCGCCCGGTCGCGCAACCCGATTGGGGTGCGGGTATCCGGTGCGGCGATCAAGGCTTCCACTTGCGCTTCGGTGAGGGTTTTGGGCAAAGGGCGGGCGAACCGGGGACGCTCGATCTGCAGGGACGGATCCGCAGCAAGACGCCCCTGGCGCAGGGCGTATTGATAGAAGCGTCGCATGCTCGACAAGAGCCGCCCTGTGCTGCTGGCTTTCAGGCGCGGCGCGTGCTCGGCAAGGAAGGCAAGCAGGTCGGCGTGGCTTGCGTCGAGCAGGCTGAGGTCCCGCCGCGCCAGCCAGGCAGCGAGCTTGGCCAGGTCGCGCCGGTAGCCCGCCAGCGTATTTTTGGCCAAGCCCTCCTCCAGCCAGAGGGCGTCGCAGAATTCGTCGAGCAGGGCCGCCGCGGCCGACGTCTCAGGCAGCCCAGCCCTCATGATCGAGCAGCCAGCGCTTGATGGCGAGCGGGTCGCCCTCGCCGCGACCCATGAACCCACCGAGACCCCTGCGGGCCACCACCCGGTGACAGGGAATCACGATCGGAATCGGATTGGCACCACAGGCCTGTCCCACGGCGCGCGCAGTGGAACCGATGCTGCGTGCCAGCTCTCCATAGGTTTGGGTTTGACCACAGGGAATGCGCGCGAGGCATTGCCACACCCTGTGCTGATGGGCCGTGCCAGCGAGCGCGAGCGGCAGCGAGAAACGGGACGCGGGATCACGCAAATAGGCTTCGATCTGTGCCACCACTTCGGCGGTGAAAGGGTCTTCCGGCGCACGCGGGAGGGTTACCGGCGGCAGAAAGTCGATGCCCCTCAGGCGTCCCGCACCGGTGCGTATGCCCAGCACCGCGAAGGGCGTGGGGTGCAGCGCCTGGTAGTCCGACGCGGTCATTTTTTCTTCGGCTTTTTCGCCGGCAGCGCGGTCTGCCGTGCCGCCTGGGCGGCCGCCACGGCACGACGCAGGGCAGCCGCATCCTCGTCCCACCCGTTGCGCACGAGGATGCGCGAAGCCTGCTCCAAGGCGAGGGTACCGAGGGTGTCCGTCCCGTGAAAGTCGCCGGACAGGGCGACCCGAGCGTAGTAATCCGCCGCCAGCAAGGGACGCCGGGTCGCTTCCGCGTACCGGCCGGCAGCCATCCACAGACCGCGCTGCCCCGGGCTCGGCAGATCGGCACCAGCCTGATCCAGCAAGGATTCGAGCTCGACTTCGGTCAACACCCTGCCCGCCAACGAGGCCGCCAGAACACTCGCCGCAGCACGGTCGCGGGACTGGGACGCCAAGGCGGCGAACAAGCGGGCGCGGGCGAGCTCGCGCAGCTCGCCCGCCCGTGCCTGCTCGGTGAGGTAGGCATACAGACTGTGGCCTGTGGTGGGGTCGATGAGGTCAAACTGTGCCGCGGCGTCGAGCCAGGCGCGATCATCCCCTTTGAGCAGTTTAAGGCGGTTACCCTGCGCTTCCGCCTCGCGCAGGTAGGCGGCCCACAACTCGGAGCCATGCAGCAGGGGAGGCTCGGCGGGCAGATTGGCGAGCCGTTCCAGGGTATCGATGCGCAGGCGCGGGTCCGGCTGCAGGCTCGCCACATCGAGCAGGACGAGGAGCGCCTCCGCGTGATCGGGCGACCGCTCCAGCAGGCCGCGGGCGGACTTGATCACCGCATCGACAGGCAAAAGATTCGCCCGCAGGTTGAGGCGCAAGGCCGTGGCACCCTCCCGCGGCAGGGACGGCAGCCAGGTCATCGCTTCGGTGACCCGATCCTGCTCCAGCAGGCCGCGCACGAACTCCTCCGCCACCTCGGGCGGCAGCGGTGCGTAATCCTGCTGAAAACGCAGCATCGCCCGGTAGGCCTCGTCGGGCTGCCGGGCGGCAAGGTAGCTTCGGACCACGAAGCGGCGCGCCGCCTTGAGCTCTTCGCCATCCAGCCCGAAACGCCAGATTAGCTGCGAAAGGTACCGACGCGCAGCACCGCCCTCCCCCCGGCTCAGATGCGCCCACGCCGCATGGCCATAGGCCTTGCGCACCAGCGCCGGCGGGCTTTCAGGCGGCAGCGCCGCCACCCGCGCAATGACCTCGTCCGTGCGCCGGGTGGCCGCCAGCAAGGCCAGGCGCAAGGCTTCCCACTCGAACCACAGGGGCTGATCCGGCTTCGCAGGCTGATCCCGCACCACCCGCGCGAGCGCCAGTTCATGGAGGCCGGTGCGGTAGTGCTGCATCGCCTGCTCGTAGGACGGGGACGCCGCTGCCGCCGTCGGGACGAGCAGAACCGCCGCAAGGAGAACGAGGCGCATGGGTGCCATTCTACGCCAGACCGAAAACGAAACGGGCGGCCATGGCCGCCCGTCTCTTGCGATCGCCGCGCCTATTGTTCGCCGGCGCCGGCTTCCTGCTTGGCGGAGAGTTTCTCCTTGATGCGCGCCGACTTGCCGGAACGCTCGCGCAGGTAGTACAGCTTGGCGCGGGCGACGTCGCCCTTGCGCTTCACTTCGATCTTCGCCACCAGCGGCGAGTAGGTCTGAAAAGTCCGCTCCACGCCTTCGCCGGAGGAAATCTTGCGCACGGTAAAGGCGGAGTTGAGACCCCGGTTGCGTTTTGCGATCACCACGCCCTCGTAGGCCTGCAACCGCTCGCGGTTGCCTTCCTTTACTTTCACCTGCACCACCACGGTGTCCCCCGGCGCGAAATCCGGAACCGTCTTGCCCAGGCGGGCGATCTCTTCGCGTTCGATCTGCTCGATCAGGTTCATGCTCTCACTCCTTCATTCCGTCAATCTCATGCTTGATCCGATCAAGCACGCTCGCCTCTTCCTCGCTCAACACCCGGCCCTGCAACAGATCCGGGCGCCGCTCCCAGGTGCGCCGCAGCGCCTGCGCGAGGCGCCAACGCCGAATTTCCTCGTGATGCCCCGACAACAGCACCGGGGGCACCGGCATGCCCTCATACACTTCGGGCCGCGTGTAGTGCGGGTAATCCAGTAGCCCGGCGACGAAGGACTCTTCCACGGCCGAATCCGCATCCCCCAGGGCGCCCGGCAGTTGCCGCACCAGCGCATCGATCAGCACCATCGCCGCCAGCTCACCCCCGGAGAGCACGTAATCGCCGATGGAAATCTCCTCGTCGACCTGGCGTTCGATCAGGCGCTCGTCCACACCCTCGTAGCGCCCCGCCACCAGCACCAGACCCGGCCGCTGCGACAACTCACGCACCCGCGCGTGGTCGAGGCGTTGCCCCTGGGGGCTCAGATACACCACAGGGCTCACCGCCACGCCAGCCGCCCGCTGCGCCGCCTTCGCCGCTTCGATGGCCCGTTCCAGCGGTTCCGCGAGCATCACCATGCCGGGGCCGCCCCCATAGGGCCGATCATCCACGGTACGATGGTGGTCACGGGTGAAATCGCGCGGATTCCACACCCGCAAGCCGTACAAGCCCCGCTCCAGTGCGCGGCCCGTGATGCCGTAGCCCGTCAACGCCTCGAACATGGGCGGAAACAGGCTCACCACGTCATACTGGGGCTTAATAATCAACCCCCCAATCCACACGGATGCGCCCGGCGTCCAGATCCACCGCCAGCACCACCTGGCGGATGAAGGGGATCAGCCGCTCCCGATCGCCCTCCACCACCAGCACGTCGTTCGCGCCGGTCGCCAGCACGCTCGCGACCGTACCAAACTCGACGCCCTCGGCATTCACCACCGTCAGACCGATCAGATCGGTCCAGTAATATTCGTCGCGCCGGGTCCGCGGCAATGCCGCGCGGGGCACCGCCACATCCAGGCCGCGCAGCTGCGCCGCCTGCTCACGATCCTCGATGCCGGCGAGCTTGGCCAGCACCGTCGCGCCATGGGGCTTGGCCTCGACCACCGCATATTCGTGGAAGCGCCCGGCGCGCCCCAGCCACCAGCTGCGGTAGCGCGTCAGGGCCGCGCTGCGCTCGGTGTGGGGATGCACCTTGATCCAACCCAACACCCCAAAGGCACCGGCCACGCGCCCCATGCCCACCAGACGCTGGCCGCCGGGCACGGACCCCGTGCCTGACTCAGGCGGCTGCTTGCCCGTGTGCTTGTTTGAGAAGGCGGGCAACGGTGTCCGACAGCTTGGCGCCCTTGCCTTGCCAATAAGCCACGCGCTCGGTGTTGATGCGCAGGCCCTCCGTCCCTTCTGGCGCCTTGGGATTGTAGAAACCCACGCGCTCGATGAAATTGCCGTCACGCCGGCTGTGGGAATCGGTCACCACCACGTTGTAGAACGGCTTCTTTTTCGCCCCGCCGCGGGACAGACGAATCACCACCATGGTTTGCGCTCGATCTGAAATCTGAAAAGCTTTCAATTTTACGGGTATTTTTTCTTTAGAGCAAGGTCCGAGCGCAGGGGGCATGGGCTCAAGCCGACCGCAGGGGTGCCGCTAATCCCCGTGTTCGTGACGGCGCTCGCCGATTTAGCGCGCCGCACTCTGGGGGACGCACTCTGGGGGATAAACCATGCGGTTGATGATGAACTGGTTTCTTGGCCTGAGCATACGCTGGAAGCTGCAACTTGGCTTCTTTGCGGTGACCATGGTGACCACCCTGCTCAATCGCTGGATCGCGGCCGGCGAACTCAAGCAGATGATCGCCATCGCCGAGTCGGGCGGCGCCGGAGGCGAGGTGGTGAAACGGCTGCAGGCGAGCTACGACGCGTTCATTTTCGATTCCTTCTGGGAGTCGGGCATCGAGTTCGCGGCGCAGTTCATCCTCATCGGCATCCTCGCTGGCCTGTTCCTCCGTCCCATCCTCGCGCTGTGCACGGCGATGAAAGCCGTGGAACAGGGCGATCTGACACGGGGCGTGGCCAACACCTCGCGCGACGAGATCGGGATCCTCGAGCGCAGTTTCAACGACGTGCTGAGCAAGCTCAACGCCATTCTGCGCAGCATCGAGGACAGCGGACGCCGGATGGGGCAGTCCTCGCTGCAGATCGCGGCCATCTCGCACGAGATCGCCGAGATCAGCAAGCACGAGGAACAACGCTCGGAGGCAGTGTCCAGGGCCACGGACCACCTCTATGGCCTGTCGGAGAACGCCCAGCGCCTGGCCGAAACCGCAGTGACGACCGCGCAGCAGACCGAACGGCATGCGCGCGACGGCATCCACGCCATGGAGGCCAACATCGGCGAACTGCAGCGAGCCGTGGAGGAGGTCAACAAGGCGGCGGCCGAGATGCAGTCCCTGCGCGAGGCCTCGCGGCAAATCCATGCCATCATCGACACCATCCACACCATCGCCGAGCAGACCAACCTGTTGGCACTCAATGCCGCCATCGAGGCGGCGCGCGCCGGCGAGGCGGGGCGCGGCTTCGCAGTGGTGGCGGACGAGGTGCGCAAGCTGGCGGTGCGTACGACCGGTGCGACCGAGGAGATCGGCACCATCATTGACACCCTCAATCGCCAGGTGAACCAGCTCGCCGATACCCTCGCCCAGGTGGTGCAGGCCACCCATGCCAACGAGCTCCGCGCGCGCAATACCGCAGAGCTGATCGCGGCAATGGCGCAGGAGAGCACCCAGACCGCAGCCGCCAACCATCAGATCGCCGCCGCCAGCCGCGAGCAGCTCCAGCAATTCGGGCAGCTGATCCAGACCCTGGACAACCTGTTCGCGACCCTGCAGGCAAATTCGGCCAAGGTGGAAGTCACCGCCAACATCAGCGATGATCTGCACAAGGTGACCGGCCGGCTCAATGCGCTGATAGGGGGCTTCCGGTTCGAGCACGCGCCGACGGCAGTGGCCCGTACGGCAGACGAGAAGCGCAGTTACCCCCGCGTGGAGCAGAGCCTGCTGGTTCGCGTGCGGCGCGGCGATGAGGTCTTCGACGCCATCACCAGTGACTTGTCGCTCGCGGGTTTGCAACTGCGCAGCCATGAACGCTTCACCGAACAGGAGCAACTGCAGCTGGAGCTGCTGCTACCGCAATCGGAACCGGCAGCCTATGCCCAGCAGCAGCCGCTCACCGTCACCGGTCGGGTATGCTGGCACCGTCACGCGGCGGACGGGGAGCACTACGGCGTTGCCTTCACTGATCTGACCGACAGCCAGCGCGCCCAGATCAAGCAATGCTTCGCGTTCTACCGCAAGCCGGCAGAGTACGCCGCCTGAATTGAGCGCCACACCGGTGGTATAGTGGCGGGATGACCACCGCCCATCCGGTGACCGCCATTCTGCTCGCCGGCGGCGAGGGCCGCCGCATGGGTGGCCAGGACAAAGGGCTGATCAAGCTCCGCGACAAGCCGCTGATCGAGTGGGTGCTGGCGCGCATCGCGCCGCAGGTGGACGAAATCCTCATCAGCGCCAACCGCAACCTCGACACCTACCGTACCCTGGGTTACCCGGTGCTGCCGGACAAGACCGCCGGCTTCGCCGGGCCGCTGGCCGGCATCGCACGCGGTCTGCTTGATGCGCGCCACGACCTGGTGCTGGCGGTGCCCTGCGACACGCCCTTCCTGCCCGACGATCTGCTGGCACGACTCGCCGCCGTGCTCCAGGACCCCGAGATAGATCTCGCCGTCCCTGACACCGGGGATCGCATACAACATGCCATCTGTCTGATGCGGCGCCGCGTCGGGGGCAACCTGGCGGTATTTCTCGCCCAGGGCGGGCGCAGGGTGCAGGACTGGCAGGCCGGACTACGCTTGGCCCATGCCGATTTCCGCGACGCCGCCAGTTTCTTCCTGAATATCAATCGTCCGGAACAGCTGGCCGCGTTGCATGCCCGCGCCAGGCGTCAGTGACGCAACACCTGGGAGCAGGTGCTATAAATCAGCATGGGGCCGCCTGCTGGCCCGACGCCACCGTGGAAAGGAGCGACCCATGCATGCCATCGACCGCATCACCGAGTTCCTCAACGCGCACCGCATTCCCTTCGAAGTGATCAGTCATCCCCGCAGCGGCACCAGCCGGCAGACAGCCTTGGTCGCGGGCATCGATGGCCATCGCCTGGTCAAGGCGGTGCTGCTGCAGTCGCCGGATTGCTATCTCGCGGCGCTGCTTCCGGCAGACGAACAGGTACGACTGGGTGTACTGAGCCGGGACTACGGACAACGCTTCGAGCTCGCCACCGAAGACACGGTGCGCGCCGTGTTCGAAGGCTGTGACCCGGGGGCTGCGCCGAGCCTGCCGATCGCCTGGGGCGTGGACATGATCTGGGATGACGACTTGTTCGAACAGCCGGACCTCTATCTCGAGGCGGGCGACCACGAGCGCCTGATCCATGTGCAGACCCGCCACCTGCGCGAATTGCTGCGCGACACGCCGCATTGCCACTTCGCACAGCCGCACACGCAGCATTGATGCGGTGCCGACCGTGCCGGCGAAGGAAGGCATCATGGACGGATGGAAACAGACCCGCGCGGTCTATGCGCTCACGCTGCTCGCGGCCCTCGAGCCCCTGCTTGCGGGCGTTCCGGAGCCGCGGCGCGATGCCGACGGCCGGCCGATCATCGAGGGGCCGGTGGCCAGCGGGGTCTATCACCGCGTGCGCATCGTCTCCCCCACCGTGGGCGTGCATGCGGTCCTGCCGACCACCATCACCGACTCGGTGATCGAGGCGCCGATCTGCGTCAGCAGTTCCGGCCGCGGTCTGACCCTGCGGGGCAACGTGCTCGATTGCAACTTGTGCATCGAGTTCACCGAGGGCCTGTTGATCGACATCGTGATTGCGGACAACACCTGCAAGGGTTTCGGCACCAGCCGCCCGGACATCCTCGGCTGGTAGGCGCCCATCAGGCGTCCGCCAGCGCCTGGTCGATCAGCTCGATCCAGTGTCTGACGGGCAGGGCTGTGCCACTTTGCAGGTGCAGCAGGCAACCGATGTTGGCGCTGACGATCAACGCCGGGGCACCCGATTCAAGCGCGCGGACCTTGTTGGCAAGCAACTGTCGGGACAGGTCCGGTTGCAGGAGGGAATAGGTGCCCGCAGCGCCGCAGCACAGATGGCCCTCCGGCGCGGGGACGATATCGTAACCGGCCGCGCTCAGGATCGCCTCCAACGCGCCCACCACCTTCTGTCCGTGCTGCAGGGTACAGGGCGTGTGCACGGCGACGCGGCCCCGCCTGGACGAGACGGGGGACAGGCGTGCGATCAGGGCGTCTTGTTCCGCGCGCAGTATCTCCGACAGGTCTCGCACGCGCTCGCTGACCCGTCGCGCCCGGTCGGCGTAATCCGGGTCATGCCGCAGGTGGTGCGCGTATTCGCGCACCGTCACCCCGCAGCCACTCGCCGTCATCACGATGGCCTCCACACCCTCGTCCAGATAGGGCAACCAGGCATCCACGTTGCGGCGCATGTAGTCGAGGCCCTCGTCCTGGGCATTGAGGTGGTAGGACAACGCACCGCAGCAGCCTGCCGCCGGCGCGGTGATCAGACTGATGCCGAGGCGGTCCAGCACGCGCGCGGCCGCGGCATTGATCTGGGGCGCCAGCGCCGGCTGCACGCAGCCGTCGAGTACCAGCATGCGGCGCGCATGGCGCGGCGCGGGCCAGACGCCTGCCGGCTGCGGTGCGGGCACACTCGCCTTGAGCGCGCGTGGAAGGATCGGCCGCAACCATTGCCCCAAGCGCAAAAGGGGTGTAAACAGCACCGGCCTGGGCAGCAGGATGCGCAGGCCGCGGCGCACCAGTGCCGCCCACGGGCCCCGTCCCACCCGGCGTTCGGCGATGCCGCGGCCGATGTCGATCAATGCCCCGTAGCGGACCCCGGACGGGCAGGTCGTTTCGCAGGCCCGGCAGGTGAGGCAGCGGTCCAAATGCAGCAGCGTCTTGGCGCTCACCGGCCCGCCCTCGAGCATCTGCTTCACCAGATAGATCCGACCACGCGGACTGTCCAGTTCGTTGCCGAGCAGTTGATAGGTCGGGCAGGTGGCCAGACAGAAGCCGCAATGCACGCAGCTGCGCAGGATGGCGTCGGCCTCGCGCCCCATGGGCGTGTCCTTGATGAAATCGGCCAGCCGGGTTTGCATCAGCCTTTCCTTCGGCCCTTCAGGGCCATGGGCTCAGAGCTCCGCATACAGGCGCCCCGGGTTGAAGATGCCAGCGGGATCGAAGGCGCGCTTCATACGCTGATGCAGCGCCAACAGGGCCGGTGGCAGGGGATGGAACACCTGCTGCGGCTTGTGCGCGGCACGGAACAGGGTGGCCTGCCCTTTGGCCTGCTCGACCGCGGCACGCACCGTGGCGGGATCGGCGTCCGTAAACACCCAGCGCAGGGCGCCACCCCACTCGATCAAGCGCTTGCCAGGCAGGTCGAGCACCGCGGTCGCCGGCACCGACACCCGCCACAGGGGCAGACCGTCGCGGAAAAAGGCCGCACTGTGCTCACGAATGCCGCGCCAGAATTCCTCGCCCGCGGCCAGCGGCTGGCCGCCGATCGTCCTGGCCGCCGCTTCCACCGCACGCTCGGCACCCGAGAGCCGCACGGTCAGCACCTGGTCGTGGTAACAGGTGGCTGAGAGGGGCAGAGGCTGGCCGGCCCAGCGGTTCATGGTCTCGATCGCCTGCACTTCGTCCATCTCGAGCTGCAGGGTCAGCTCGCGCCGCGGCTGCGGCAGGACTTTGAACGACACCTCCAAGAGCAGGCCCAGGGTGCCCAGGGAGCCGGCCATGAGTCGAGACACATCGTAGCCCGCGACGTTTTTCATGACCTGGCCACCAAAGCGAAGCACGTCACCGCGCCCGTCCATCAGCGTCACGCCCAGCACGAAATCCCGCAGCGCGCCGAGATAAGCGCGGCGGGGACCGGACAGGCCGCTCGCGACGCAACCACCGACCGTGGCACGGGGACCGAAACCGGGCGGCTCGAAGGCGAGCATCTGACCGCGTTGTGCCAGGGTCGCCTCCAGCTCGGCAAGCGGCGTGCCCGCACGGGCCGTGACCACCAGCTCTTCCGGCGCATACGCGACGATACCGCGATAGGCTGTGGTGTCCAACACCTCACCTTGGGGCGGGCGGCCGTAGAAATCCTTCGAGCCGGAACCGCGAATACGCACGGGCCGCCGCCGCACGGCGGCCTGCTTGATGGCTTCGGAAAATTGTTCGCGCAGGTGCTCCACGCTCAAAACCGCGGTATGTCCGGAAACTTCAGCGCTCCGCCGTGCACGTGCATGGCGCCGAACTCGGCACAGCGGTGCAGTGTCGGCACCGCCTTGCCCGGATTGAGCAAGCCCTTGGGATCCCATGCCGCCTTGACGGCATGGAACAGGGCGAGCTCGCGCTGCGCGAACTGCACGCACATCTGATCGATCTTCTCGATGCCGACGCCATGTTCGCCAGTGATGGTGCCCCCCGCCTCGACGCAGGCTTCGAGTATCTTCGCCCCGAAGGCCTCGGCACGGGCAAGTTCGCCCGGGTGGTTGGCATCGTACAGAATGAGTGGGTGTAGATTGCCGTCGCCGGCATGAAACACGTTCGCCACCCGCAGGCCGTATACCTCCGACAACGCACGGATGCGCGCCAGCACCTCCGGCAGCCGCTTGCGGGGAATGGTGCCGTCCATGCAGTAGTAGTCGGGCGAAAGCCGACCCACGGCAGGAAACGCCGCCTTGCGTCCAGCCCACAGCCTGAGGCGCTCGGCATCGTTCTTTGCGACGCGCAAGCCGGTGGCGCCGCTTTGCTCGAGCAGCGTGCGCACCCGTGCCATTTCCTCCTCTACTTCCTCCACCGTGCCATCCAGTTCGCACAGCAGGATCGCCTCGGCGTCGAGGGGATAGCCGGCATGGACGAAATCCTCCGCCGCGCAGAACGCGGGCTTGTCCATCATTTCCAGCCCGGCGGGCACGATCCCAGCGGAGACGATGGCAGCGACCGCGGCGCCGGCTTTCTCCACGTCGTCATAGGCGGCCATGATGAGCTGCGCGCACTCGGGCCGCGGCAGCAGTTTTACCGTCACCTCGGTGATCACGCCCAGCATGCCCTCGGAGCCGGTGATGAGCGCAGCCAGATCGTAGCCGGCGGCGTCGAGGGCCTCCGAGCCGAGCTCCAGGATCTCACCCTCGATGGTCACCACCCGCACCCGCAGCACGTTGTTGACGGTGAGGCCGTATTTGAGGCAGTGCACACCGCCCGCGTTCTCGGCGACGTTGCCGCCGATGGAACACACGATCTGGCTCGAGGGGTCTGGGGCGTAATACAGCTTGTGGGGCGACGCCGCCTCGGAGATGGCGAGATTGCGCACCCCCGGCTGCACCCGGGCCTGCCGCAGCAGGGGGTCGAGGGCGAGGATGCGGTTGAACTTGGCCAGCGACAGCAGCACCCCGCTTTCATGCGGCAGCGCACCGCCGGACAAGCCGGTGCCGGCGCCGCGCGCCACCACCGGCACATCCGCCTCGAAGCAGGCGCGCAGGATCCTCTGGACCTGCGCTTCGCTGTCGGGAATCGCCACCGCCAGGGGCAGACGACGGTAGGCCGTGAGCCCGTCGCTCTCGTAGGGCTTGAGATCCTCCGCCTCGGTGAGCAGAGACTCGCCCGGGAGAATGTCGCGGAGGCGCTTGAGAATGTGGTCGGATTTCATCGGTGCGAAGTCTTGGCCGCCGAGGCACCGCAGCGGGAATCGGCACGGGTCCGCGTGCGTGTCGCTGCTGCAGTCAGGAACGGGGGCGCAGGCGATTGTACACCGTGGCAAGACCGCTCTCGTCCCCCACGTTGCCGGGAAATATCACCACCGGGATCGCGGGATGGCGGGGGTGGTCAGTCGGGGTGAGAATGACCGAACAGCCGGGCAGGATCTGGCCCAAGATGCGCGAGGCCGGCAGCGCCAGGCCCTTCGCCAGCAGGTCGTTGGAGGTGATGCCACCCTTGCTGATGATGAAGCCGATACTCGCCGGCAGGCCACGCACGATGTCCATCAGCAGGTCCGAGACCGCGGCACCGAAGGCCAACCGCGCCGCGGCATCTGGAAACTGCCGCTCGACGCGCGAGGTGAAGATCACCGGCGTCTCGCCCCGGTCGTGGACGACACGCACCCGCGCCAGCACCTCGGCACGGACCGCGTCCGCCTCCTCCGGCAGTCGGCTCACGTCCACTTCCACCGGGACGACGCCAGGCTGGCGCAGCAGTTGTTCCAGCTGCTGAGTGGTCTTTTGTACGTGGGAACCCACCACCACCACCCCCGCCTGGCCCCCCGGCACATACCGGTTCATGTCCTCGGGCGCCACCGGCTGCGGCGGCAGCTTCGCCAGGGCGGTGAGCAGACTCGCCGCGCTGCGAAACAGAAAACGCTTGCCCTGCTCCGCGGCGGCCAGAAGCTCGTCGGCGAAGCGGTCCAGATCGTTCTGGGTCTCGGCGTCCACCACGCAGCAGGCGTTTTCGGTGAGGGTCATCAGCTTCTCCAGGCAGCCGCTGCGCACTTCTTCGATCGGAAAGCGCACCACCTCGTCGGCACGGATCCGGCCATGGGTCTTTTCTTCGACGTATTTGGGCAGATCGCTGTGACGATAGCCAAACACCGAATCGCGCGCGAACTCGGTCTCATGCACCGGTACCGCACGCTCCCCCACCTTCAGGTAATGGATGCCGTGCAGGGTGAAGCGGCCCCCTTCGAAGAAGGCCGGAACCAGAAAATGGGCATCGAAGGGGCCCAGCTCCTGGGCCATCACGTCGGTCTCCACCGGGTAGTGGCCGCGCAGGGTCGAGTCCGAGCGCGAGACGAACAGCACCGGCCGCCCGTCACCCGCGAGCGCCTGCTTCAAATTACGGCACACTTCCCGCGTGACCGCGGCCGCGCGCTCGGCATCCATGGCGCGGGTGTTGGTGAGGATGAAGAAGATCGGTGAGGCATCCTCGAGACCGCGTTTCAGGGTCGCCACATCCCAGCGCGTGAGCAGCAGGCAGCTGTGCACGGTCTGCGAGCCGGTGGGATCGTCGTCCAGGGCGATGATTTTCGGTTGCATGAAAACCTTCAACAGAGCGCTCGGGGCCACACCGCGGACAGGATGGCGAGGATGCCTGCCCCCCGCCGCCGTCCGGCCGTCATCCCAGCAACTCCAGCGCCCGCGCGCGGATGTCTTCCGCCGTCATGCCGTTGAACTCGAACAGTTGTTGCGGGTTGGCCGTCGTCTCGCCCCGTTTCCAGCAGATCACGTCGCGGGTGGGCACGGCACTGCGCAACATCACCGGCTCCAGTGTCGCAGCGACTCCCCCGCTGACCCCCAGCAGGACGTCACCGTGGAACAGCGCATCGAAGCGGGCGCGCGACAGGAAGATGCCGTCCGGCTCGGCACAGCTTTGCCATGCGATATCGGTCGGGCGATAGAGGCGGCGCGGATTGACCACGGCGACGATGCGCACGCCGATGCCCTGCGCCTCCAGCTGCCGGGCCGCTTCGAACACGGGCAACAGCACCATGTCACCAGCGACCGCGAACACCACGCGGCAGCTGCCGGTCGTCTCGTGCAGCACGAGGGCGCCCTCCTCGATGGCCTGACGCCCCTGCGCGAGGGTGGTCCGCACCGGCAGCGCGGATTTGGAGGCGGTGATGACGATGCCTTTGTTGAACTGTGCCAGCGCCCAGAGGTAGGCGGCCTGAATCATGTTCGCATCCACCGGGAACAACGGGTAGACGTTGCCGTTACGCATCATGGCGGCGAAATAGGCCTCGATCTCCGGGCGCTGGTGGGTCCAGCCGTTACGCCCCTGCTCCAGCGCGCCGGCGGTGAACAGGGTGATCGCCGCCGGCGTCCTGTGACGCAGTTCCGCCATTGCCTGGGTCACGGTTTGCCAGATGGGCAGGCCGTTGATGGCGAAGGATTCGTAGGAGGCCCACAGGGCGCGGCCACCGAAGAGCGCCACTGCGGCCGCCAGACCGGCGCAGGCATCTTCGTTGAGGGGCTCATACACTTGGCCGTGGGGGCCCTGGTGGTACAGGCCGTCGACGGTGGGATGACGGATCGTGAGCGCCCGGTTGATGTTGGCCATGCCGGAGGCTTCGTTGCCGTCGGCGTTTGTGACGATGAACTGTTGGTCCCGTTGGCCCACTGCGGCGACGATCTCTCCCATCGCGGTGGTGGGAACCTTGGCGTCCCCGCCCACCGGGTGCTCGGTGAGTGGCAGCCTGCCCAGACTCGGCAGCTCGCGCTCGAATTCCGTGACGACGGTCTTCGCCGCGGGCCCGCCGCCGGCGTGGCGGAAATTCTCCCGCGTCAGCCACCAGGCACGCGGCGGCAGCGCACGGCGCTCGAGCCCGCCCTTCACGTCTTCGCTCTCCAGGGTGTGGTGGGCGTACAGGTTGTGAGACTTCGCGCCCAGTGCGTGTACGCCCGCGCCCTTCAGCTGTTTGACGATGAGCGCGCTCATTTCGCCGTTCATGGCATAGTCGGCGAGCACTTTGGCGGCCTTCAGCAGAAAGCCGGTGAAGGCCATGCGACGTGCCCAGGAAAAGCGCGTGCTGTCCACGTATTCGCCCGGCTGGTTTGCGTCGTCGAAGTCCTTCGCATTGACGATGTACACGTGCTTGAAGCCGTGGGCGTGCCAGTAATCGAGCATGCGTTCGTTGTCCCAGGTGGAAACCATGCTGTGGTGCTCCTGGGAGTAGCCGTTCCAGATCAGGATCGGCAGAAAGTTGGTCACCGTGGGGTAGGCGGTGCTGAAGTGCTGAAAGGCACTCATGATGTAGGGCTCGCCGAGGCCCCCGTCACCGATGGTCACCGGGAACAGCTTGTCCGGATGCAGCAGCGCGCCCGCCATAGCAAAGTGCTGGCCCTGCCCCAGAGGGCCGGCGGGCGCAAGCAGCCCGGGAATGGCCCCGGAGAGATGCCCGAGCAGACCATGTTTCTCCCGGAAGCGGGCACGCAGGTCTGCGACGGTCTTGATGCCCATTTCCTCCAAGGACGTGTCCAGGAACATGGCGCTGTAGAAGCCCGGCGCGTGATGGCCCACCTCGGTGACGATGTTCGTGTGCCCGAGCATGACCATCGCCGCGTAGGCCTCGGCGGCACTGGCGAAGCCGCCGGGATGGCCGGAGGACTTGGATCCCGTCACTTGCAGGGTGAGATAGCGCAGCGCATCGGCGGCAATCAAGGTCTGGTAGACCGCCCGCTCGTCCTCCGTGTCGGAGATCGCCGTCTGGGTGGCCGACAGCACCGGGACATCCCCAAGGCGATCGAGCTCGGGCAGGGTGTCGGAAAAATACTGAATGCCTTCGCAGAAGGCAGGCACTTCGAGGGTCGACTGGGGCAGCGGCCGGTTCATGGGACCTCCTGAAAATTTCGTATCACGAAATATATAACTGTTCTGTGAAAATATAGCAGCCAGGTCGTCTGCGGTCAAGGCGGGAGTAATTGGGAAGGCCTAGCCGGTGTCGCGGTCGTTGACATCGTGTCATCATGACACTAAAGTTAGTGTCCAAGTTACACTTATGACCACCACACCAGCGCAGTTTTGTTACAGCCACCCTCACCCGGCGGTGACCACCGACGTGGTGGTCTTCAGCGTGCGCGAGGCGCGTCTGCAGGTGGTGCTGATTCGGCGCCGCAACCCGCCGTTTCAGGGCCAATGGGCGCTGCCTGGTGGGTTTCTCGACCTGCAAGAGGATCTCGCCGCCTGCGCGTTACGCGAGCTGAAGGAAGAAACGGGCATCGGCAACGTCTACCTCGAGCAGCTGTACACCTTCGGTGACCCCCGGCGCGACCCCCGCGAGCGCGTGATCTCGGTGGCCTACTATGCCCTCACGCCATCGGAAGACATCACCCTGACGCCGGCCTCGGATGCCACGGAGGCGGCCTGGTTTCCGTTCGACGCATTGCCTCCGCTCGCCTTCGATCACCGGGAGATCATCGCCAAAGCGCACGAGCGCCTGGTGGCGAAGCTGGACTACTCCACCATCGCGTTCCAATTCCTGCCGCAACAATTCACCCTGAGCGAATTGCAGGACGTATACGAAATCATCCGCTCCGAGCCGCTGGACAAGCGCAATTTCCGTAAATGGATTCTGGGCCGCGACTTGATCGAGGCCACCGGTGCAGAGCGACGCAACGGCAGCCATCGCCCCGCCAGGTTGTTCCGGACCAAACGCCCGGGGCACGTGGAAATCATCCGATAGACATGGAAGCGGCCATGCCCCAGCACGCCCTCACCCCTTCGCCTGCGACTCAACCAGCACGTCCCGCCACGACCGACCACACGGCGCTCATCGCCCGCATCAAGCGGCTCCTGGTCGAGCAGGATGCGGTGCTCGTGGCCCACTACTACACCGCGCCGGCGCTGCAGGAGTTGGCGGATGAAACCGGTGGCTGCGTATCCGATTCCCTGGAGATGGCGCGCTTTGGCCATGCGCACCACGCGAACACCATCGTGGTCGCCGGTGTGCGCTTCATGGGCGAGACCGCCAAGATCCTCAATCCGGAGAAACGCGTGCTGCTGCTCGATACCGCCGCGACCTGCTCGCTGGACGAGCAGTGCCCAGCAGACGCATTCACCGAATTCTGCGACGCCCATCCGGACCGGGTGGTGGTGGTGTACTCGAACACCAGCGCAGCGGTCAAGGCACGCGCCGACTGGGTGGTGACCTCGGCCATCGCGGTCAACGTGGTGGAGCACCTGCACCAGCAGGGCCAGAAGATTCTTTGGGCGCCGGACAAACACCTGGGGGATTACGTGCGGCGCGTCACGGGTGCCGACATGCTCCTGTGGCAAGGCGCCTGTGTCGTGCATGAAGCATTCAAGGCCCATCTGCTCGCGAAGATGAAGGCGGCCCATCCGGATGCGGCGGTGCTGGTGCATCCGGAGTCGCCTGCCGGCGTGGTGGCGCTCGCCGACGTCGTTGGCTCCACCACGCGCCTGATCCGCGCCGCGCGCGAGCTACCCAACCAGAGCTTCATCGTGGCCACGGACAATGGCATCTTCCACAAGATGCAGGAAGCGGCGCCGAACAAGACTTTCCTGGAGGCGCCGAGCGGTGGCGTGGGTGCCACCTGCACGAGTTGCGCGCACTGCCCCTGGATGGCCATGAACGACCTCGCGCGCCTCGCCCATGTGCTGGAAACCGGGGCCAACGAGGTCGTGGTCGACGAGGTCATCCGCGCCAAGGCCGTACGCTCGATCCAGCGCATGCTCGATTTCGCCGCCGCAATGGGACGCAAGGTCCCCGGCCAGGGTAACGCCTGAACTTTTCATCCGCCGTTTTCCGGTTAAAGCCGGCGTCGCGTTCGGCCGCTAATGGGGATGCGGCAATGGTGCCAGCCATCCCCATGCATGCATCCCTGACCCAGCTCAAGTCCGTGCTCACCTTCTGGAAGCGGCGCGCCGCCAAGGCGGACGAACCCCCGCCGCTTACCCCGGCGCCCGATGCCGAAGGTGACACGCCGAACGCGGCACCACCCGAGGCTGCTGCCGACGCGCCGGGCACGCCACGGCTGCTCGCGCGCATTCGAGCGCTGTTCCGACGCCGCGGCAGCACAGACGCCACACATGAGGCCGAAACCGCCGAGATCGAGCGCCCCGCGGCCGCCGTCTCGGAGACCGGGGACGACGACGCACACGCCCCAGCTGCCGGGCCCGGGGCGCGCCTCGTCGCACTGCTGGGACGCAAGCGGGTCTGGATACCGCTCACCGCCGTGATCAGCCTTTCGGCCATCGGTGCCGTCGCCTACCTGCTCGTGGCAGCCAGCCAGGAACAGGTGCGGTTGCGGCAGGAACTCGCGGCCGCGCGTGCGCAACTCGCCGAACATCACACGCCCAGGCCTGCGCCCCCAGCAACGGACCCACCGGGCACCGGGTATGCCACACCCCCCACGCCGCCCCGTAAGACCGAAACGGCGAAGCAGCCCGACCCGGCGTTCGAGATCGTCGGCAGCGCACAAGCGCGGGAACGGGTCGCGGGCGTGGAGGCGGCCGATTGCCTGGTGGCTGACCGCGCACAAGTCGCGCAGCACCTCAAACACTGTATCGACAGCTTCAACGCGGCGATGGCGAAAAGCACACCACGCCGCACCCCATCCCGATGAGTGCCACCGACATCTTCCTCGCGCGCCAGCCCATCCTGGACCGCAACCAGCAGATCGTCGCCTACGAACTTCTGTTCCGCAGCGGCCATGGCGGCAATGCCAACGTGACCGATGACCTGTCGGCCACGGCCCATGTCATCACCAGCCTGTTTGGCGAGATGGGTGTGCAGTCGGTGCTCGGACGCCAGCGCGGTTTCATCAACGTGAGTGCGGACCTGCTGCTCTCCGACATGCTGGAACTGCTGCCGGCAAACCAGATCGTGCTCGAGCTGCTGGAGACCATCGTCGTCACGCCGGCGGTGATCGAGCGGTGTCAGGCCCTGAAGCGAAAAGGCTTCACCCTCGCCCTGGACGATGTGTCGATGCTCGACGACGGCCGACGGCCGCTGCTGCCCCATGTGGACGTCATCAAGGTGGACCTGACGCAACTGGACATGGCAGGCCTGATCCGCACGGTGCGCGAACTCGGCAGGCACCAGGTGGCCCTGCTGGCGGAAAAGCTCGACGCGCCGCAGCAGTTCCAGGACTGTCTGAACCTCGGCTTCAGCTACTTCCAGGGCTACTATTTCGCCAAGCCGGTGGTGCTCTCGGCGAAACGGGCCGATCCCTCCCGTCTCGCCCTGCTCCGGCTTTTGGGGCTGGTCCTGGACGATGCGGACACTGCCGCCCTCGAGGCCGCATTCAAGCAGGACCCCAAGCTGCCCTACAACCTGCTCAAGCTCGTCAATTCCGTCGCCGCGGGTACCGGCCGCAAGATCGACTCGCTCGCCCAGGCCATCACCGTCATCGGTCGGCGACAGCTGCAGCGCTGGCTGCAGTTGCTGTTGTTCGCGCTGCACGGCGAGGGCGGCACAGCCCCCAATCCGTTGCTGCAGCTGGCGGCCACCCGCGGCAAGCTCATGGAAATCCTCGCCCGCATGGGTGCCGGCCAGGACCGTGGGCTCCAGGAGCGAGCCTTCATGGCGGGACTGTTTTCCAAGCTCGACGTCCTGCTGGAGATGCCAATGGCGGACATTCTCGCCAGCCTGAACCTGGCCGACGATGTGCGCGCCGCACTCATGGATCGGACCGGGATGCTGGGTACCCTGCTCAGGCTGTGCGAGGCGCTCGAGCTGGGGGATTTCGACGCGGTCTCGGGTCTGCTCGCCGAGCTGCCCGGGCTGACCCGCGCCGATCTCACCGAAGCCCAGATGGCGGCAATCCGCTGGGTCAACAGCCTCGGCGAAGCGGAAACGTGAATCGGGCGGCGACATTACCGAAGCGCAGCTTACCGCCGCAGGCTGGATACGGTCTCTGAGCGAAACGAGCACCTAACCCGGCTGCCCGTCCACCCGCGGCCGGATCAGAATCGGCCCGTAGGTCAGCGCAAACAGGCCGAATGCGCCGAGCCACAGCGCCTGCGACACGCCGACCCAGAGAACATAGTGCGCCCCATCGAACAGGGGCAGCAACACCCGCGCCACGAAGGACAAGGCGAGCAGCAGAAAAATCGGCACGAGAACCTTCGGGGGTTCCTGGATGCTGCGTCCGGTGTGACCCAGGGCCACCCGCGCCATCATGCCCACCGTCATCAGGCCGATGCCGCCCACCGCGAAGGCATGCACCGCCAGATACGGAGAAAGCGCCACCACCGGCGTCAGCGCCTTGAGCAGGAAGCCCGAAATCGCGGCACCATAGCCCAGGAACAATACCCACAACAGCGGCTTTGTCCACACGCCCGGCGTATGCCAGTCGGCGAGCCGGACCGCATGCACCACGAACAGCCCTGCCGCCAACGCGCCGGCAAGCACCGGCTGTTCCAGAAACACATCCGCGATCCAGAACAGCAGCAACAACACGAGGCTGGAACGATCCACCCAGGTGCGGTTGGTGAGCTGCACCGGATAACCCACGCCGCGTTCGATGAAGAACGGCACCACACGCCGGGCCATCACGAAGATCAGCGACAGGATCAGATAGAGCCCCGAATACAGGCCCCAACGCACGCCGTGATCGAGCAGACCCAGCGCACCGAGGCAGAACAGCGCATTGGCGAGGCCAAGCAAGACGATCTTGGACACGATGCCGAGCTGCTTCGTCTGCCGGGCCCGCATCAGCGGAATGGCGATGGCGACCGCCAGTGCGAGATTGAATCCGACGTCGAGGACGAGAACCGGCAGCATCTGGCCCGGCGCCAGCAGCATCCACATCCGCGCCGCCAGCCACAGGATCAACAGCAGTGCGAGCTTCACACCGCTCAAGGTGGGAATGTGGGTCCAGTTCCGCACCGCCGTGAGCAGGAAGCCGGCGACCACCGCCATGGCATAGCCGAAGATCATCTCGTGCGCGTGCCACTGCATTGGCGCCACCGTGGCCCGCGGCGCTGGCCAGCCGTAGACGTACACCCCGCCCCAGATCAGGAGCGAGACCAAGGAAAATACCGCGGCGAACAGGAAGAAGGGGCGGAAGCCCAGGTTGAACAGGGCAAAGGACGGAGGCGTCCTGCCGGGCTGCGGGATGGGGAGGACTGAGTTTGCCATGGGTCGCGATTATGCGCCCTGGGCCGGGATTGGCGTTTGATCCACGTCAAAGCACCGAGCCGCTCTCCCTCGGGGAGAGGGTGACGGCGCGGCGGCGAATCCCCCAGATGCCTGGTGGGTGCGCTTCACGCGGGTGGATGAGTGCGGGCCGAATGTGCCCCGGTACCTGAATCGTCTGCACGAAGCCTGACCTTAGAGCTTCGCCGCAACCCAATCCACGACCGAGCCCAGCGCCTTCGGCAAATTGTCGGGCAGCGTGCCCCCCGCCTGCGCCATGTCCGCCCGGCCACCGCCCTTGCCGCCGCACTGCGACGCGACATGGTTTACCAGTTCCCCCGCTTTCACTTTCGCAGTGAGATCCGCCGTCACCCCGGCGATGATTGTCACTTTGCTTGCCCCCTCGCGGGCACCCAACACGATGGCCGCCGACTTGAGCTTGCCCTTGAGCTTGTCGATGGTCTCGCGCAGGGCCTTGGCATCCGCCCCGTCGATCTCGGCGGCCAGCACTTTCACGCCCTTCACCTCCACCGCGCTGCCGGCGAGATCCTCCCCCTGGGCAGCCGCAAGCTTGGATTTCAGGCGTGCGAGCTCCTTCTCCAGCGCCTTCACGTTGTCGAGCACCTGGGCGATCTTCTGGGTCACTTCCTGGGGCTGGGCCTTCAGCGCGCCGGCAGCTTCCATCAAGGCGTTCTGTTGCTGCTGGATGTATTCCAGCGCCACGTCACCGGTCACCGCCTCGATACGGCGGATGCCCGCGGCGACCCCGCTTTCGGACACGATCTTGAAGAAGCCGATGTCTCCCGAGCGTTTGACGTGAGTGCCCCCGCACAGCTCGGTGGAAAAATCCCCCATGCCGATCACGCGCACCTCGTCGCCGTATTTTTCGCCGAACAGGGCCATGGCGCCGTGCTTGATCGCCTCATCGTATTTCATCAGGCGCACGTCCACCGCATAGTTGCTGCGGATGGCCTGGTTGACCAGCGCTTCGACTTGCTGGAGTTCTTCCGCGGTCAGCGCCTGCGGATGGGAGAAGTCGAAGCGGGTACGCTGCGCATCCACCAGCGAGCCTTTCTGGGTGACGTGATTGCCCAGCACGCGGCGCAGCGCTGCATGCAGCAGGTGGGTGGCGGAATGGTTCCACGCCGCCCGTTGCCGTGCGATGGGGTCCACATGGGCCTCGACGGTATCACCCACCGAGAGCGTCCCGATCGCCAGCCGGCCCTTGTGGCCGAACACCTCGGCCTGGATCTTCTGCGTGTCCTCGACCATGAAGGTGCCATTGGCGGCGACCAGCTCACCACGGTCGCCTACCTGGCCGCCGGATTCGGCATAGAAGGGCGTGCGATCGAGGACCACCACCGCCTCGTCGCCGGCGCTGATGGAACTGACCTGGGTGCCTTCCTTGTAGATGGCCAGCACCTGGCCGGAAAGATTGAGCGTGTCATAGCCATGGAACTCGGTGGCCTGGCCTTCGAACTTGACCAGCTGGCCCATGGAGAATTTACTCGCCGCGCGGGCGCGCTCGCGCTGCAGCGCCATCGCACTCTCGAAGCCGGCGAAGTCCACGGTGAAGCCGCGTTCCCGCGCTACGTCCGCGGTGAGGTCGAGGGGGAAGCCAAAGGTGTCGTACAGACGGAACACGGTCTCGCCGTCGAGGATGCGGTCGCCGCCGGTGCCGTGCATGGCAGCCTCCAGCACGCCCATGCCGTGCTCCAGGGTCTCGGCGAATTTCTCCTCTTCCTGCTTCAGCACGCCGGCGACCTTGTCTTGCGCGGCCACCAGCTCCGGGTAGGCCTCACCCATGACGTGCGCCAGATCCCCCACCAGTCTGTAGAAGAAGGGCTGCTTCTGCCCCAGCTTGTAGCCATGGCGGATGGCGCGCCGGATGATGCGCCGCAGCACGTAGCCGCGGCCTTCGTTGCTGGGGATGACACCATCGACGATCAGGAAGGCGCAGGCGCGGATATGATCGGCGATGACCTTGAGCGAGTTGCTGGCAAGATCGCTGGCCCCCGTTTCACGCGCCGCTGCCTTGATCAGGTCCTGGAACAGGTCGATGTCATAGTTGGAGTGCACCCCCTGCATCACGGCGGCGATGCGCTCAAGCCCCATGCCGGTGTCGACGGAGGGCTTGGGCAGGGAATGCAGCACGCCCGCCTCGTCGCGGTTGAACTGCATGAACACCAGGTTCCAGATTTCGATGTAGCGGTCGCCATCCGCATCGGGGCTGCCGGGCGGCCCGCCGGGGACCTCGGGGCCGTGGTCGTAGAAGATTTCCGTGCATGGCCCACACGGCCCGGTGTCGCCCATGGCCCAGAAATTATCGGAGTGGTACTGCCCGGCGCCGGGCTTGTCGCCAATGCGCGCCAGGCGCTCCGGCGGCACGCCGATTTCGTTGAGCCAGATGTCGGCGGCTTCGTCGTCCTCGTGATAGACCGTGACCCACAATCTTTCCGCGGGAATTTTGAGTTCGACCGTCAGAAACTCCCAGGCGTACTGGATGGCATTGCGCTTGAAGTAATCGCCGAAACTGAAGTTGCCCAACATCTCGAAGAAGGTGTGATGGCGCGCGGTGTAGCCAACGTTCTCCAGATCGTTGTGCTTGCCGCCGGCGCGCACGCAGCGCTGGGACGAAACCGCACGGAGGTAGGGACGCGACTCGCGCCCCAGGAACACATCCTTGAACTGCACCATGCCGGCATTGGTAAACAAGAGCGTCGGGTCATTGACCGGCACCAGGGGGCTGGAGGGCACGACGGTGTGCCCCTTGCTGGCGAAGAAGTCGATGAAGCGTTGGCGGATTTCACTGGATTTCATGGCGGGTCCCTGAGACGGCGTAATTTCTGGAAAAACAGAATGATAGCGCGAATCCGGACGCCGATGGAGGGGCGCCCGGGCGGGAAGCGGGGAACTACTCGGGGAAACTACTCTTCAAGGCCGCCGCGCAGGATCTTCCCGATCACCTCCAGACTAAAGCCGCGGCTTTGCAGGAAGCGCATCTGCCTCGCGCGCGCCTTGGCATCTTCGGGCAACACGCCGAATTTAGCCTGCCACACCTGACGCGCACGTTTGAGCTCGGTGGCCTCGAGCTTCGCCAGGTGCTCGTGGATGACGCCCTGCGCCACCCCGCGTTCGCGCAGTTCCCGGGCAAGGCGCGCCACGCCGAATTTTGCCTGTTTCCGATGCACCAGCGCCTCGGCGAAGCGCGCATCGGACAGCCAGCCTCGACGGGAGAGCTCATCCAGCAGTTCGTTCACCTCCCCCGGGTCGTCAGCGTGCGGCGCGAGCTTGCGCCGCAGCTCGGCGCGTGTGTGCTCCCGCCGGGCCAGAAGGTCCAGGGCGCGACTGCGAAGGGAGGGCGTCGTACGCATGGGTGAGGGCTCCGGACGAACAGGAGCGCCCCTGGGCGCTACGTCACGCGGTCACGCTTCTTCCAGTTCCTCGTCCGGGTCGAACTCCGCCGCGCCGAAAGCACCGCTCACCCCCACTGCCGCACGAATCTTGGCTTCGATCTCCTGCGCGATCTCCGGGTGTTCCTTCAGATACTCGCGCGCGTTGTCCTTGCCCTGGCCGATCTTGTCGCCATTGTAGGCATACCAGGCGCCGGACTTGTCGATGATGCGGTTGGCCACGCCCAGCTCGATGATCTCGCCTTCACGGGAGATACCCTCGCCGTAGAGGATGTCGAACTGGGCCTGCTTGAAGGGAGGCGCCACCTTGTTCTTCACCACCTTGACCTTGGTTTCGGAACCAATCACCTCCTCGCCCTTCTTGATCGAGCCCACGCGGCGGATGTCCAGGCGCACGGAAGCGTAGAACTTGAGGGCGTTGCCGCCGGTGGTGGTCTCAGGATTGCCGAACATCACGCCGATCTTCATGCGGATCTGGTTGATGAAGATCACCAGGGTGTTGGAACGCTTGATGTTGGCGGTGAGCTTGCGCAGGGCCTGGCTCATGAGCCGCGCCTGCAGCCCCATGTGGGAATCGCCCATCTCGCCTTCGATCTCTGCCTTGGGCGTCAACGCCGCCACCGAGTCGATCACCACCACGTCCACGCTGCCTGAACGCACCAGCATGTCGGCAATCTCCAGCGCCTGCTCGCCGGTGTCGGGTTGGGAGACCAGCAGGTCGTTCACGTTTACGCCCAGCTTCGCCGCGTAGGTCGGATCCAGTGCATGCTCGGCGTCGATGAAGGCCGCGGTCCCCCCCAGCTTCTGCATCTCGGCGATGACCTGCAGGGTCAGCGTGGTCTTGCCGGAGGATTCCGGACCGTAGATCTCGACGATGCGTCCACGGGGCAGTCCACCCACCCCGAGGGCGATGTCGAGGCCCAGGGAACCGGTGGACACCACCTGCAGGTCCTGAGCTTCGACATGATCCCCCAAACGCATGACCGAGCCTTTGCCGAATTGCTTCTCGATTTGGGACAACGCCGCCGCCAAGGCCTTGCGTTTGTCATCAGTGGATACGGTCGTTGCCATGGTGTCTTCTCCTCGTGTTGGATGGATAAGGGCTGCCCAGCCGGCCGCCATGAACCGCACTTTAGTCGATACATTTTTTGATGTCAATATTTTTTACGCTGTCGATAATTTGTATATAATCGTGTTCGGAGATAGCGGCGCCTTCGCCCCGGCAGGACTCGTATTAGAGGTGCAAAACAATGTCTTTCAAAGACAAAATGCGCATGGACCTGAAATTGTCGGTACGCCAGCGGCTGCAGTACATAGAGGTCAAGGCCTTCTACACCGGGGTGGTCAGCCGTAGCGACGTTGCCCGGGCATTCGGACTGTCGGATGCGGCAGCAACAAAAGATTTGAAGCTTTACAACGACTTATGTCCTGGAAACCTGTCCTACAGCCAGAGTGTGTTCGGCTTCGTGCCGGCGGCGGATTTTTCCCCGGCTTTCGCCGACCTCGCCCCCGCCACCGTCCTGCCTCTGCTCGCCGCCAACCTGGCCGTGGCCGGCGGGCCCCATGGCCAGAAATCGATCTACGGCATCGCTACCACCGCCTTGCCCCTGCCCGTGCGCCTGCCCGCCGCCGCCGCACTGGCCCAGATCACCCGTGCGATCCATGCCGGCAAAAAGCTGCGTGCGAGCTATCGCTCACTTTCGGACCGGGACACTCAGGAAGAGCGCGTGCTCGAACCTCATGCCCTGGTCGACACCGGCCTGCGCTGGCACGTGCGCGCCTATTCCGAGGCGACCTATGACTTCCGCGACTTCGTGCTGTCACGCTTCGTTGCAGCCGAATGCCTGGATGAGCCGGCCGAGTCCAGCGCGGAACACGACGAGGATTGGGTGGAGATGGTCACCCTCAAGCTCGGCCCCCACACGGGCCTCAACCCGAAAAAGCGCGAGAGCCTGCTGCTGGATTATGGCGTCAACGGCGAGGTGATCGAAGTAAAGGTGCGGCGGGCGCTGATCGGCTACCTGTTGCAGCGCCTGGGGGTCGATAGCACCCGAGACCACTCGCTGAATCCCCAGGCCTATCAGCTGATGCTGCTCAATCGGGACGAGATCGAACCGTTTGCGGGGTGGGCGCTGCGCTAAGCAGTCGCGGTCGAGCCCTCGGCCAACGCCAGGATCCCGCGCAGCGCAGCGAGCACGGCCTGGCGCCGCACGGAGCTGCGATCGCCCTGAAATTGAAACGTTTGCGACCGCCCCGCGCCGCTGCGCGTGGCCCACGCCATGCACACCGTCCCTACCGGCTTGCCCGGCGTCGCGCCGCCCGGCCCGGCGATGCCGCTGATGGCGACGGCGATGTCGGCGCGGCTGTGCTTGAGCGCACCGGCGGCCATTTCTTTAACCGTCTGCTCGCTCACCGCCCCGAACTCGGCCAGGGTCTGCGCCGAGACGCCCAGCATCTCCTGCTTGGATTCGTTGGTGTAGGTGATGAAGCCCCGGTCGTACCACTGGGAGCTACCGGCCACCGAGGTCACCGCCTCGCCCACCCAGCCGCCGGTGCAGGATTCGGCGGTGGTGAGCATCCAGCCGCGTGCTTTGAGCGCGGCGCCGACCTGCGCGGCGAGCTCCTTCAGATCATCCATGCACGGCCCAGGCGAGAAGCTTGATCGTAATCACGCTATAGACCGCGGCCAGGGCATCGTCAAACATCACGCCGAAGCCGTTCTTGATGCGGTTGTCGAAGTAGCGGATGGGAAAAGGCTTCCACACGTCGAAGACGCGGAAGATGAAGAACGCCGCCACGAACCATGCAATCGAGTACGGCGTGAAATAGAGGATGGCGAGGAAGGCCACGATCTCGTCCCACACGATGCCGCCGAAATCGTCCACGCCCAGGCTGCGGCTCACATGCTCGCAGGCCCACACGCCGATGATGAACAAAACGGCCAGCAGCGCCATGTAGGCAGGCAGCGCCAGATCGAACTGCACAATCAGCAGGAACAACGGAAAACCTACCAGCGTGCCTGCCGTGCCCGGCGCGAAGGGGCTCAAGCCGCTGCCGAAGCCCAAGGCGATGAAGCGCGCCGGGTGGCTCAGGACGAATTTCCAGTCAGGCGAAGTGGTCAAAGCCCTTCCGCTCCCAGGTGACGGGCCGTCCTTCTGCGTCATGCAGGACCAGCCCTTTCTTGCGCGTGATGCGGCCGATGCGCGTGAGTGGCAGTTTCAGGCGGCGCCCCAGCGCCTCGATGTCGGCGCGGCGCTTGGGCGCGGCGGTGAAGCACAGCTCGTAGTCGTCGCCGCCGGCGAGCACGGCTTCCCGCGCCGCGCCGTGCTCCAGATAAGCGCGCACCGTGGCCGACACGGGCACCGCATCCACGTCGATTTCCGCGCCGACCTTGGATGCGTCGAGGATGTGCCCGAGATCGGCGAGCAGGCCGTCGGAAATGTCGATGGCGCCGTGGGCAAGCCCGAGCAGCTTCTGTCCCAGCTTCACCCGCGGCGTGGGCGTGTGCAGGCGCGGCAGCAGCGCAGCCGCATCGTGGGGCGCAAGCCTGATGCCCCGCTTGAGATGGGCCAGTGCCAGGGCCGCATCGCCCAGGGTGCCCGACACCCAGATGTCGTCGCCCACTTTCGCCCCCGAGCGGCGCAACGCGGCGCCGCGTTCGATCTCGCCCAGGACGGTGATGGATATCGTCAGCGGGCCCTTGGTGGTGTCACCGCCGATGAGCGCGACGCCGTGGGCGTCGGCCAGCGCGAACAAGCCTCGCGCGAAGGCGCCGATCCAGCGCTCGTCTGCCTCGGGCAGGGCGATGCACAGCAGCGCCCAGCGCGGCGTCGCCCCCATGGCCGCCAGATCGGAGAGATTCACCGCCAGGGACTTGTGGCCGACGCCGGCCGCATCGTCCTCGTGCAGGAAGTGCCGGCCGGCGAGCAGCATGTCCGCCGCCGCCACCAGCTCCTTGCCTTCCGACACGCGCAAGAGCGCCGCATCGTCACCCACGCCGAGCACCGTGTGCCTGGCGGGGCGTGTGAAGTAGCGGGCGATGAGTTCGAATTCGGAGGCCATGGCGTCTTGCCGCCCGGGAATCAGCGCGAGCGCGGCGCGACCTCCGCGGCGCGCACGTCCGCCATGAGCTTGTCGAGCACGCCGTTCACGTACTTGTGGCCGTCGGTGCCGCCGTAGGTTTTGGCCAGTTCCACCGCCTCGTTGATGATCACGCGGTAAGGCACATCGAGGCAGTGCACGGCCTCATAGGCGCCGATGAGCAGGATGGCGTGCTCGATGGGGCTCAGCTCAGGGATGGGACGGTCCACATACGCCGCCAGCCGTTGATCCAGCGCCGCCGCCTCGCTCACGACACCCTGTAGCAACCGGGCGAAGTAGGCCTCGTCGACCCGATCGAAACCCGCTTCGTCACGCAGGTTGCGGGCGATGTCGGTGGGCGCGTTACCGCTCAGGAGCCACTGATACAGGCCCATGAGGGCAAATTCGCGCGCCATGCGGCGGCTTTTTTTCATGATCGGACGCTGGTCTCTGAGAAAACCACAATCGACCACGGATGACGCGCGAGGCCGGCGCGCCCGTCACCCGCGTCAGCCGCTGGCTACAGTCGCTTGAGCAGATTTGCCATTTCCACCGCGACGCGCGCGCAGTCGCGCCCCTTCTCTTCCATGCGCGCGAGCGCCTGGTCGTCGCTATCGGTGGTGAGGATGCCGTTGGCGATCGGCACGCCGGTATCGAGCTGCACCTGGGTGATGCCGCTGCCGGACTCGTTCGCCACCAGCTCGAAATGGTAGGTCTCGCCGCGGATCACCGCGCCCAGGGCGATCAGCGCGTCGTATTGGTCGCTGTTGGCCATCACCTGCAGCGCCAGCGGCACTTCGAGCGCTCCGGGCACCGTGACCAGGGTGGTGTCCTCCTGCTTCACGCCGAGCTTTTCCAGTTCCGCCACGCACGCACCCAGCAGGCCTTCGCCCACATCCACGTTGAAGCGTGCCATCACGATGCCGATCTTCAATCCGGCGCCGTTGAGATCCTTTTCGATTTCGGTGATGTTGTCGTATTTTTTTGCCATGACCTTCCTTCACTCCTCCAGTTGATCGGCCCCCACCACGTCGGTCGGCAGGATGTAACCGCTGATCTCGAGCCCGAAGCCTTCCAGGCTCGGCATCCTGCGCGGCGCGGCCAGCAGGCGCATCTTGCGCACGCCAAGATCGCGCAGGATCTGCGCGCCGATCCCATAATCGCGCAGTGCCACCTTGGCGGGCGGCTTGTGCAGGGGATGTTCGATGCGCGCCAGCAAAGCCTCGTTCTTCTCCGGGCGGCGGAACAGCAGCATCACGCCGGCCGGCGCCTCGGCGATGGTCTTCATCGCCTGATGGACGTTCCAGGAATGGGCGCTGCTGGCATCGTCAAGAAAATCGATCACCGACAGCGGCTCGTGCACGCGCACCAGCGTTTCCTGATCCGGCAGCACGGTGCCCTTGACCATCGCCAGGTGCACTTCGTTCGACGCCTTGTCGCGATAGGCAATCAGATCGAATTCGCCGTAAATGGTTTCCACGCGACGCTGCGCCGCGCGTTCCACCAGACTCTCGTGCTGAGAGCGGTAATGGATCAGGTCGGCGATGGTGCCGATCTTCAAGCCGTGCGTCCGCGCGAACTCGATCAAATCCGTCAGCCGCGCCATGGTGCCATCGTCCTTGAGGATCTCACAGATCACCGCCGCGGGTTCCAACCCAGCCAATTGCGCCAGATCGCATCCGGCCTCGGTATGCCCGGCGCGGGCCAGCACGCCGCCAGGCTGGGCGCGCAAGGGAAACACATGCCCCGGCTGGATGATGTCGCTGGGCTTGGCGTCCTTTGCCACCGCCGCCCGGATGGTCACCGCGCGGTCTGCCGCCGAGATGCCGGTGGTCACGCCATAAGCCGCCTCGATGGAAACGGTAAAGGCCGTGCCGTGGGGCGTCTGGTTGTCCTCCACCATCTGGCGCAGGCCCAGCTGCTTGCAGCGCGCATCGGTGAGGGTGAGGCAGATCAGGCCGCGGCCATGCTTGGCCATGAAGTTGATCGCCTCCGCGGTCACGAATTCCGCCGCCATCACCAGATCGCCCTCGTTCTCGCGGTCTTCCTCGTCGACGAGGATGACCATCCTGCCTGCCTTGATGTCGGCAATGATGTCCTGGATGGGGCTGATGGTCATGATGAGGCGTCGCTCGGCTATCGTAGAAGCGGCATTATCGCATGGGCACGCGGCGTGCCCAACCGCCGCCCTTCTCAGCGCGCGCCCTCGCGCAGCGCAGTCATGCCCAGTGCCACGTCGTCGGGCTGACCCCCAGGCGGCAGGCCAACGGCACGGAGCGCCTCCGCCCGCCAGGCGCGGGCCGCCCCCTCGGCCAGGGTGCCCGGCAAATGACCGAGCAGCCAGGCCAGGAGACCATTGCTGGCAGGCTCACGCCAGGCTGCACCGCCCTCCGGCCCGAGGCGCTCGACGAAACCGCTGCCATCGGCAGCACGGTGACGGGCGATGACACGCATCAGGTCGCGCATCGCCGCAAGGCGGGCCGGCGAGTGATCGAGGCGCTCGAGCCCATGCATCGCCGCCAGCACCCAAAGCTGCGCGGGAAGATAGTCCTTCAAGTGGCCACGCCCCTCGGCACGGTAGTGAAAATAACTGCCGTCAGGGGCTTTGAGGGACCGGTCGAGATGGCGCAGGGTCTGCCGCGCGCGTTTTGCATAGCGCGGCTCCCGCAGCACCTCGGCGGCACGGGCGAGCGCAAAGGCGGCCTGGGCATTGGCGTCCGCGTACTTGACGCGCTCCAGCGGTGGTGGCCCCCGCAGCCGACGTCCGGTCGCGTCGAGGGCATGATAGGCGTTGTCCGATACCTGGGCGGCCCAGAACCCGCCCGCGCTTTTGTCCCACAGGCGGCGCTCCAGCCAGGCAATGCCGCGGCGGGCGGCACGCGCCCAGCGTGGATCGTCGCTGCGCGCCGCGGCTTCCACTAGGAGCCAGATCATCAGGGCGTTGTGTCCCAGCACCTTGGAACTTTCCAGGGGCTCGGCAAGCTCCGGCCGGGTCCGGTCGGCGAAGAAATAGAACCCACCCTCCACCGGATCCTCGATGTCCTCCAGCAATGCGCCGAGGATGGCACCCATGCGCCCCTGCCAGGCCGGCGCGTCCAGCAGGTAGAGGAGACTCAAAGGCTGCGGGCGCTTGCCGGTGCTGCCCACGTGGGATGCATTGAGAAAGCGCGCGCTGGCGGGGTCGTACATCTCTTCGAGCCAGGCTTCGAAGCCGGCCCGGTCCACCGCAGTGGTGCCAGCGCGGATGTCCGTCGCCACCGCGCGGTTCAGCACGTCCATGAGATCCTCGGCCGCCACGTGGCCGGTGAAACGCAGCCGCGTCGTTCCGTCCGCATCCAGCCATACCGTGTAGGGCAGTCCGCGCCCGCCCAGACGGATGAAGTGGTCACGACGCTGGTCCGCATGCAGCAGCAGCGGCACGAAGTGTGAAGCCAGCAGCGACGCCACGCGGGGCCGCTCCAGCGTTTCCGCCTGGTAGAAGCGGCACCAGGTACACCACTGGGCGTGGAAGTAGACGAACAGGGGTTTCCCTTCCCGCTGCGCGCGCACCAGCGCAGAATCCCAGTCCCGCACCCATGGGATGCGCGAGCCCGCCGGGTAGTCCGCCAAGGCCGGTACGGCCAGCAGGCACGCGAGCAGAATGAGGGCGCCGTGCACCCCTGCAAGCCGCCGCACCGCCTTAGTCGTGGCGCAGGTTGTAGTGCAGCAGCCGCTCGGCATAGCGCGCCAGCACGTCAACTTCCAGATTCACTGCAGTGCCTGGGCGCAGGTGTCGGAGCGTGGTCACTGCCAACGTATGCGGAATCAGGTTCACGGCAAATCGCGTGTCTGCGACCTCATTGACGGTGAGGCTCACCCCGTCGATGGCGATCGAACCCTTGGGGGCGATGTACCTGGTAAGTGGCGCGGGCGCCTCCACCTCCAGCAGCTGGCAGTCGCCGGCCGGCTCGAAACGCATCACGCGCCCGACGCCATCCACATGCCCTGAGACCAGGTGCCCGCCGAGGCGATCCGCAAGCCGCAGCGCCTTTTCCAGATTCAGCGCCTGGCCCAATACGAACCCGGCCGTGCAGCGCAGCGTCTCGGCCGAGACGTCCACCTCATAGCCGCCCGGCTGCAGCCCCACCACGGTGAGGCACACGCCGTTCGCGGCAATGCTGTCGCCGATCTTCACGTCCCCCAGATCGAGGTTGCCCGCCTCGATGGTCAGGCGCAGATCCTCGCCGCGCGGCGTCACCCCGATGACCTTGCCGACTGCCTGTACGATGCCGGTGAACATGGACCCTCAGCCAAGGCGCGCAATGATGCGCAAATCGCTGCCGACGCTGCGCACGTCGCGCAGGGTCAATGCCACTTTGTCTTCCAGCCGCTGTAGTTCCGGCAGGGCGAACAGACCCCGGGCAGTGCTGCCCAGCAGACTGGGAGCGAGATACAGCACCAGTTCGTCCACCACGCCGGCCGTCAGCAGCGCGCCATTCAGGGTGGCCCCCGCCTCCACCGTCACCTCGTTCAACCCGCGCTCGCCAAGCCAGTGGACGAGCCGCGCGAGATCCACCTGGCCGCTGCCGGCGCCAAGCTGCACCACTTCCACACCGGCGGCGCGCATCGCCGCGATCGCCTCCTGATCTTCGCTCGCCGTCACCAGCACGCCCCCATCGCGGAACACGCGCGCCTGCGGCGAGACGCTCAGGTGCGTATCCACGACCACGCGCAGGGGCTGGCGTGGCGTATCGAAATCGCGCACGGTGAGCTGCGGATCATCCGCCAGGACGGTCCCGGCGCCGGTGAGCAGGGCGCAGGAGCGCGCGCGCCAACGCTGGACGTCGCGCCGGGCGGCCTCGCCGGTGATCCATTTGGAGACCCCATTGGCCAGCGCGGTACGGCCGTCGAGGCTCGCCGCGCATTTCAGCCGCAGCCACGGACGCCCGCGCAACATGCGCGAGACAAAGCCGATATTGAGCTCACGCGCCTCCGTCGCCAGCAGGCCCACGTCCACAGTCACGCCCGCAGCACGCAGGCGTTCGATGCCGCGCCCCGCCACCAGCGGGTTCGGGTCTTCCATCGCCACCGCCACGCGGGTCACCCCCGCTGCGAGCAGGGCCTCCACACAGGGCGGCGTGCGGCCATGGTGGGCACAGGGTTCGAGGGTCACGTACACGGTCGCCCCACGCGCCGCCTCGCCCGCAGCGGCCAGCGCCCGTGCTTCGGCATGGGGCCCACCGGCACGCTCGTGAAAGCCTTCGCCGACCACCCGGCCTTCCCGTACGATGACGCAGCCCACGCGCGGATTCGGGCTGGTGGAATGCAGGCCCCGCTCCGCCAGGCGCAGGGCGCGGGTCATGAACTCATGGTCGGCAGCAGAAAACATGGTTCGTCATTCGAACGTTCCTAAACGCAAAGAACGCGAGGAAAACCGTCCTTTCCCGCTGCGCGCCTTGCGTCTTTGCGTTGCAAGACCTACCGCTTTCGCTTCCTGGCTTCCGTCGATCCCAAGTCCTTGAGGACCTCGCGGAAGTCTTCCACGTCCTCGAAGCTGCGATACACCGACGCGAAGCGGATGTAGGCCACCTTGTCGAGCTTGTAGAGCTCCGCCATCACCATCTCGCCGATGCGACGCGCATCCACCTCCCGCACCCCCAGGCTCAGGAGTTCCTGCACGATGCGCTCGATCGCCGCGTCCACGTACTCGGTCGGCACCGGACGCTTGTGGAGCGCGCGCATGAAGCTGGTGCGCAGCTTGTCCTTGGAAAATGCCTCGCGGCTGCCGTTCTGCTTCACCACCTGGGGCATGCGCACTTCGGCGGTTTCGTAGGTGGTGAAGCGCTTGCTGCACGCGGCGCAGCGGCGGCGGCGGCGAATGCTGTCCCCATCCTCGCTGACGCGGGAGTCGATGACTTGCGTATCAAGCGAACCGCAAAAGGGGCATTTCATCGGATCAGCGAGGCGTGAGGGAGGAGGCGTGAGGAGGAAAATCGCGACCGATACGCCTTACGCCTCACTTTTCATAGACGGGGAACTTCGCGCACAAGGCCTGCGCCTCCTGCGCCACCCGCGCGATCACGGCCTCGTCGGTCGGCGCGTCCAGCACATCGGCGATGAGGTTGGCGAGTTTTTCCGCCTCGATCTCCTTGAAGCCGCGCGTGGTCATGGCGGGCGTGCCGATGCGGATGCCGCTGGTGACGAAGGGCTTCTGCGGATCGTTCGGTATCGCGTTCTTGTTCACCGTGATGTGGGCACGGCCCAGCGCCGCCTCCGCATCCTTGCCGGTGAGGTTTTTGGGGCGCAGGTCCACCAGAAACAGGTGCGAATCGGTGCCGCCGGAGACGATGCGCAGGCCGCGCTCCCGCAGCACTTTCGCCATCACCCGCGCATTGGCGACCACCTGTTCCTGGTAAAGCCTGAAGTCCCTGGACATGGCCTCCTTGAAGGCCACGGCCTTGGCGGCGATCACGTGCATCAGCGGCCCGCCCTGGGTACCGGGGAAGATGGTGGAATTGAGCGCCTTTTCGTAATCGGCCTTGGCGAGAATGATGCCGCCGCGCGGCCCGCGCAGGGTCTTGTGGGTGGTGCTGGTGACGAAATCGGCGATGCCAACCGGGCTGGGATAGACCCCCGCCGCGACCAGGCCGGCGTAGTGGGCCATGTCCACGAACAGGTAGGCCCCGACGGAATCCGCGATCTGGCGGAAACGCTTCCAGTCGATCACCAGCGAGTAAGCCGAGGCGCCGGCGACGATCATCTTCGGCTTGTGCTCGGAAGCGAGGCGCTGCACTTCGTCGTAATCGATGACCTCGGTGTCCGGATGCAGGCCGTAAGTCACGGCCTTGAACCACTTGCCGGAGAAGTTCACCGATGCGCCGTGGGTGAGGTGGCCGCCGTGGGCCAGGGACATGCCCAGGATGGTGTCGCCCGGGGCGAGCATGGCGAAATACACCGCGGCGTTGGCCTGGGAGCCGGAGTGCGGCTGCACGTTGGCGTATTCCGCGCCGAACAGCGCCTTGGCGCGGTCGATGGCCAGCTGCTCGGCGATGTCCACGTACTCGCAGCCGCCGTAGTAGCGCTTGCCCGGGTAGCCTTCCGCATATTTGTTGGTGAGCACCGAGCCCTGGGCCTGCATCACCGCCGGGCTGGTGTAGTTTTCGGAGGCGATCAGCTCGATGTGGTCTTCCTGGCGGCGGCGTTCGCCTTCCATGGCTTCCCACAGCTCGGGATCGACGGACTGGATGGTGTGGCTGGTGCTGAACATGGCATCAAATCTTTGAGAAAACCGGCATTTTAGCATGCCGGAGCGGCCAGGCCCTATAATGGCGCGCCATGTTCGACGTCCTGCTCGCCTTCACGCGCCTCGTCGACCGCATCAATGCGGCGGTGGGCCGCGCCGTCTGCTGGTTGGTCCTTGCCGCGGTGCTGATCTCCGCCGGCAACGCCCTGGTGCGCAAGACCTTCGACTGGAGCGCCAACGCGCTGCTGGAAATCCAGTGGTATCTGTTCGCGGCGGTGTTCCTGCTCGCGGCGGGCTACACGCTGCTCAAAAACGAGCACGTGCGCATCGACATCCTCAGCGCGCGACTCTCCGCCCGCGCACGCGCATGGATCGATCTCGTCGGCGGCCTGCTGTTCCTCCTGCCGCTGGCCCTGCTGATCCTCTATCACGCCTGGCCGTTCTTTTGGGTCGCCTTCGTTTCGCAGGAATGGTCCAACAATCCGGGCGGACTCATCGTCTGGCCGGCCAAGCTTCTGATTCCCGTGGGGTTTGCCCTGCTCTTCCTGCAGGGCGTCTCGGAAAGCATCAAGCGCGCGGCCTATCTCGCGGGCCGCCTGCCGGCGCCCCCGGCAGCGGAACAGGGGCCGGTCGAATGAGCGCGGACTGGTTCGCGCCAGCGATGTTCGCCGCCCTCGTGGTGTTCCTGCTGCTAGGCTATCCGGTCGCCTTCGCCCTTGCCGCCAACGGCCTGCTGTTCGCCTGGCTGGGCATCCAGGCGGGGCTGCTCACGCCGGATCTGCTCGGCGTCCTGCCAGCGCGTATCTACGGCATCATGCAGAACGAGACCCTGCTCGCGATCCCGTTCTTCACCTTCATGGGACTGATCCTGGAACGCAGCGGCATGGCAGAGGACCTGCTCGACACCATCGGCCAGCTGTTCGGGCCGCTGCGCGGTGGGCTCGCCTACGCGGTGATCCTGGTGGGCGCACTGCTCGCGGCCACCACCGGCGTGATTGCCGCGTCCGTGATCGCCATGGGTCTGATCGCCCTGCCCATCATGCTGCGCTACGGTTACGACCGGCGGCTCGCCAGCGGCGTCATCGCCGCCTCGGGCACGCTGGCCCAGATCCTGCCGCCCAGCTTGGTGCTGATCGTGTTGGCGGATCAGCTCGGCCAGCCCATCGGTGACATGTATGCAGGCGCCCTGGTGCCGGGGTTGATGCTCGCGGCCCTGTATGCGCTGTACGTTCTGGGCGTGTCGCTCATCAAGCCGCAGTACGCACCGGCGCTGCCGCTGGCGGCGCGCAGCCTTGCGGGCCCCGCCCTCACCCGCCGCGTGTTCACCGTGCTGCTGCCCCCCCTCACACTGGTATTTCTGGTCCTGGGCACGATTTTTCTCGGCATCGCCACCCCTACCGAAGGCGGTGCCATGGGGGCCGTGGGCGCCCTGGTCCTGGCCCTCGTCAACCGCCGCCTCGATCTCCCGCTGCTGCGGCAGGCGCTCGACCGCACCGCCAAGCTGTCCTCCTTCGTCCTGTTCATCCTGATCGGCTCCACGGTGTTCGGTCTGGTGTTCCGCGCGGTGAACGGCGATCTCTGGGTGGAGCACCTGCTCACCTCACTGCCCGGTGGCGTGATCGGCTTCCTGGTCCTGGTAAACCTGCTGGTGTTCCTGCTCGCCTTCTTCCTGGACTTCTTCGAGCTGGCTTTCATCATCGTGCCCCTGCTCGCGCCGGTCGCGCAGGCCCTGGGCATCGACCTGGTCTGGTTCGGCATCCTGCTGGCGATCAACATGCAGACCTCCTTCATGCACCCGCCCTTTGGCTATGCGCTGTTCTACCTGCGGGGCGTAGCGCCCCGCGAGCCCTACGCGGACGCACAGACCGGCCGATCCATCGCGCCGGTGACCACGGCCCAGATCTATTGGGGCGCGGTGCCCTTCCTGCTGATCCAGCTGGCGATGGTGGCGCTGGTCATGATGTTCCCCGAACTGGTGGGCCACACCCCCGCCACCGCGGTGGACGACCAGCCCCTCGAGCTCGACCTGCCAGACGCGCTCCCCGAGGACGCGCCCACGGAGTCGAAGCCTTAGCGCGGCGTGTCCGCGGGCGGCGCCCCGATCCAGATCTGCAGCGTGGCACCGCGATAGGCAGTCTCCAGCTCCAGATTGGGCGCGGCACCAAGGGGGCGGCGCGTGAGTACGATCACGCGTCCTGCCGGATGGCGGGCGACCCATTCATCCAGTTCGTCGTTGTCGAGAATGGCGATGGGCTCGGTGAGCCGTCCGACGAAATTGAACTGTCCGTGATATTTGCCGAGGTAGGCAACGGGGATACCCTGCTGCTGCAGCGCCCGCAGGTGCCAGGCCACCGGACGCGGATCGGAAAACGGCACCAGCAACGGCACCAGCGCGACGTAGAGCAGTGAGAACACCCCCAGCGTGGTAAACGCGAGCCCGCGCACTTGCCAGGCTTGCGAGGCACGGCCGAGCATCAGCACGGCCGCCGACAGGAGCGCGAGGAGCACCACGGGCCACAGGGGCAGCATCGCCACCCAAGCCGGCAGTTCGAGCACCTCCGGATGGCGGCGGGCATACCCCAGGGCTGCGGGAAGGAGGAGCAGGCCGAGCGCCGGCGGCCACATGTCCCAGCGCCGCGGGCCGTCCGCCAGCCGCTCCAGGACATAAGCGATCAGCAGTGCGAAACCCGGCATCAGTGGCACCAGATACTTGGCCTGCTTGCCACTGATCAGCGAGAAACCGAGCAGCCCCAGGACCAGCCAGGCGGCCAGAAAACGCACACCCACGTCGCGCGGTTGCCATGCGAGCCGTCCGAGACCGCGCCAGAGCCGTGGCCACAGGGACCAGGGCAGGAGCAGCACAGGCAACATCGGCAGGTAATACCACCACGGGGCGCGGTGGGCGAAAGACTCCGCAACCCGCCCTGCCGTCTGCCCCCAGAAGATGGCGTTGCGGTAGGCCTCGCCGCCGTGGATGCCGGCGGGGATGGCCCACGCGAGCGCGATGGCGGCGCCGCCCAGAACCGCGGCCAGCAGGCCGCCATACCAGCGCAGCGCCTGGGCGCGCGTCGCCGGTGCCCACCACGGTGCGGCCAACGCAACCGGCAGGAGATGCAGGAGGATGACCGGGCCCTTGGCGAGCACCCCTAGACCGATGCCAAGCGCGAGCCAAAGCAAGCCGCGCCGTTCGCCCTGGGCGGCGCATAGGGTGCCCAGCATGCCCAGCAGCACGCAGACCGTGAGCAGCAGATCGAACATGACCAGGGTGACGAAGGCCGCGAACAGCAGGGTGCCCACCAGCACCCACGGCGTGTGTGCCGGAGCCGCGTGCGGCCACAGCCGATCCCCGAGACGCATGGCAAGCGCCGTCGCGGCCAGGGCGCACAGGGGCGAGATCAGGCGCGGCCACCAATCGTTGACGCCGAACACCGCCCAGCCCAGGTGGATCAACCAGAACAGCAGCGGCGGCTTGTGACTGTAGGGTTCGCCGTTCAGATGGGGCACAAGGAAATCGCCGCGCAACCACATCTCCCACGCCACCGACAGGTAGCGGGTCTCGTCCACCGGCCACAACGGCCGCAGCACGATCGCAGCGACACTCAGGGTGCCCCATCCCAACAGCAGCAGCCACACCCAGCGATCGCGCGCGATGGTCTTCACGGCGCGCGTTCGGGTGTGTCGGCGGCGAGGGCCACGTCGATGTCCTCGCCCAGGGTCTTGCCGTGGCGATAGGTGCGGTATAGCCACACGCCGATCACGGCGGAGATCACGAACAGCACCACGCCCAAACCGATGCGCAACACCGGGTCCACGTTGACGCCGCTGCCGATCAGTGCGAACACCAGGGTCTGCGGGATGTAGCCGAGGGCCGAGCCGGCGAGAAAGGGCAGCGCCGGCACGCTGGACACCCCGGCGGCGAGGCTGGTGGCCAGGTTGTTGCCGGCGGGCAGGAGGCGGATCAGCAAGGTCATGGCAAAGGGATGCAGGGCGAGGAAATCGTCCACCCGCCTGATGCGCGCACCGAAGCGCTTGAGCACGAAGCCGCGGCCAACGAGGCGCGCGTAGAAGAACGCCAGCACACAGCCCAGGACTGTGCCGGCCAGCGCCAACGCGCTGCCGAGCACGAAGCCGAAGGCGTAGCCGCCGAGGAAGCTGATCACCTGGCGCGGCATCGCCATCGCCGTGGCGAGCCCCGCCACGCCGATGAACAGCAGCTCGCCCGAGATGCCTTGGCCGCGGATCGCGCGGTCGATCCAGGCCTCGTTGATGGCAGTCCCGAACTCGGTCAGCTGCAACAGGTACCCGAACAGCACCAGGGAGGCGATGAACGCCAGGCCGCGCAGCAGCGGGGCGAGCTTCACGGGCGCGGTACCTCGCTCACCTGGGGGCGCTTCATCCGGCGCTTGAGCCACATCACGCCCAAAAGATCGACGATCCCGACCCACAGCCGGTTGTGCACGCCGTAATTGGAGCGCCCGCGGCTGCGCGGGCGATGATTCACCTCCACCGAGACGGTGCTGCCGCCGTTGCGCTGCACCAGGGCCGGCAGGAAACGGTGCATGTGATCGAAGAATGGCAGCGCCAGAAACACCTCGCGGGGCATCAGCTTGAGCCCGCAGCCGGTGTCCGGCGTGGCATCGCCGAGCAGGCGGGAACGCACGCCGTTGGCGATGCGCGAGGACACCTTTTTGAGCCAGGCATCCTGACGCTGCCGGCGCCAGCCGGCCACGAGCTGAAGATCCGCCGGCCGGTCAGGTGCCGTCGCCACCGCCCACAGCTTGGGGATGTCGGCCGGATCATTCTGCCCGTCACCGTCTAGCGTGACGATCCATTCGCCGCGCGCCGCGCGCACCCCACTCATCAGCGCCGCACTCTGGCCGCAGCTGCGCGCATGGGTGAGCACGCGCAGGCGAGGATAGCGGCCCATGCCCTCGGCCAGCACCGCGGCCGTGCCATCGGCGCTGCCATCGTTGACGTAGATCACCTCGAAATCGTCGCGGTCGGCCAGCGCAGCGTGGATCTCGGCCAGCAGCGGCAGGATGTTGTCCTGCTCGTTCTTCACCGGCACGACGACGGACAGACGCACGTCACTTCACGCTGTTGAAGGTAAAGTTGGCATAGGCCATCTCGGCCACACGGAACCACTGGAACTGGTCGTTGCGGAAACGCGCCCAGCCCTCGAAGATGCGCCTGAAGGCCGGGTTCTTCGCGGCCTCTTCACGATAGATGTCGTTCGCCGCCTTGAGCGCCGCCTCCAGCACGTCGCGCGGCAGCGGCGCGAGCTTCGCGCCGCCTTTGAGCAAGCGCCCCAGCGCCGCGGGATTGCGCGCATCGTAGGCCGCCAGCATGGACACATTCGCCTCCGCCGCCGCGGCCTCGAACGCCGCACGGTAGGCCGCCGGCAGCCTGTCCCATTGCTGTGCGTTCACCAGGAAGGACAGCGTCGGCCCGCCTTCCCACCAGCCAGGGTAATAGTAGTACCGCGCCACCTTGTACAAGCCAAGCTTTTCGTCGTCGTAGGGACCGACCCATTCCGCGGCATCGATGGTGCCCTTCTCCAGCGCCGGATAGATGTCGGCGCCGGCGAGCGTCTGGGTGACCACGCCGAGTCGCGCCATGATCTCGCCGCCAATCCCCGGGATGCGCATCTTGAGCCCCTTGAGGTCGGCGACGTTTTTGATCTCTCGCCGGAACCAGCCCGCCATCTGCACCCCGGTGTTGCCACCCGGGAAATTGACCACCCCGTAGTCGCGATACAGTGCCCGTATCGCGGCCAGACCGCCGCCATGATACAGCCAGGCATTCTGCTGGCGCGCGGTGAGGCCAAAGGGCAGCGCGGTATCGAAGGCAAAGGCCTTGTTCTTGCCCACGTAGTAATAGCTCGCGGTGTGGCCGCACTCCACGTTGCCCTGGCTCACCGCGTCGAGCACCTGCAGGCCCGGCACCAGCTCGCCACCCGCGAAGACGCGAATCTGGAACCGGTTGTCGGTGAGTTCGGCGACCCGTTTCGCCAGCTGCTCGGCCGCGCCGTAGATGGTGTCGAGGCTCTTGGGAAAGCTCGACGCCAGCCGCCATTTCACCTCCGGCCCGCTCGCGTGCGCGCCACCGACCGTCAGCGCGCTGCCGGCGGCGAGCCCCGCACCGGCACCTTTGAGGAATGTGCGTCGTTTCATGTCACGCTCCCGCGATGGTCATGTGTTCGATCAGGATCGAGCCGGTCTGACGGGCGCCGCGCACCACCACGTCATTGCCCACGGCGACGATGCCCCGGTACATGTCCTTCAGATTGCCGGCGATGGTGATTTCCTCCACCGGGTATTGGATCTCGCCGTTTTCCACCCAGAAGCCCGCAGCACCGCGGGAGTAGTCGCCGGTCACCGGGTTCACACCCTGGCCCAAAAGCTCGGTCACCACGAGCCCTGTGCCCATCTCCCGCAGCAGGCCGTCGAAACCGAGCGGCCCGCTTTCCAGGATCAGGTTATGGCTGCCACCGGCGTTGCCGGTGGTCTGCATGCCGAGCTTGCGCGCGGAGTAGCTCGACAGGAAATAGCCCTGCACGATGCCGTCGCGGACCACGTCGCGGTCGACCGTCGCCACCCCTTCCTGGTCGAAGGGGGCACTGGCCAGCCCCCGCGGCAGGTGCGGGCGCTCGCTCAGCCGGATCGAAGGGGCGAAGACCGCCTTGCCGAGGCTGTCCAGCAGAAACGAGGTCTTGCGGTACAGGCTGCTGCCGCTCACCGCGGATACGAAATGACCGATCAGCCCCGCCGCGATCGGCGCCTCGAACAGCACCGGCGCCTGACGCGTCGTCAGCTTGCGCGCATCGAGGCGACGCAGGGTGCGGACGCCGGCCTGACGCCCCACCGCTTCTGCCGCCTCGACGGCATTGGGCATCCGTGCCACGCTGTACCAGTAATCCCGCTGCATGCCGGCCTCGGACTCGGCGATCACCGCGCAGGAGATGCTGTGGCGCGAGGTGGGATAGCCCCCGATGAACCCCAGGCTGTTGCCGTACACGAACAGGGATTCCTGCGTCGACACGGTGGCGCCCTCCGAGTTGTTGATGCGCTCATCCACCGCGAGGGCCGCGCCCTCGCAGGCTTGCGCCAGGCACACCGCCTCGTCCACCGAAAGATCCCAGGGGTGGTAGAGGTCCAGATCGGGCACCGAGGTCGCCAGCCGGTCGGCATCCGGCAGACCGGCATACTCGTCTGCGGCGGTGTAGCGCGCGATGGCCATCGCCTTCTCCACGGTATCGCGGATTGCCTGCGGCGAAAAATCCGCAGTGCTGGCATGCCCACGCTGCTTGCCGATGTAGCAGGTCACCCCGAGACCCTTGTCGCGGTTGTACTCCACGGTTTCGACCTGGCCCAGGCGCACGGTGACAGTTTGACCGAAGCCCTGATTCACTTCTGCCTCGCAGGCGCTGGCGCCGGCGCGCTGGGCCTGCGCGAGGATGTCGCGGGTGATGGCTTGGAGTTGTTCGAGAGAATGGGAAAAGCGTTCGAAGGCCACGGCAAGGGGTGTGGAAGGGACGTTCAAGAAAGCCGGTATGATAGCAAATTTGATTCCGACCCCGGCCATGGACGAATCCGCCCCTTTGAGCAAGACCCGTCGCAAGCAGGCCATGCACGCCCTGCAGGACATTGGCGCCAGGCTGGTGAAGCTCAATCACGAGCAGCTCGCCCGCCTCGCGCTGCCGGAGCGGCTGCACGAGGCGGTGCTGGAGGCCAAGCGTCTGACCAAGCACGAGGCGGTGCGTCGCCAGCTGCAGTTCATCGGCCGGCTGATGCGCGGCGTGGACGCGGCGCCGATCAAGCGCCAGCTCGACGCCTGGGCAGGGGCGAACGACCTGGAAACCGCCCGGCTGCACGCACTCGAGGCCTGGCGGGCGCGGCTGTTGGCCGACGAGGCGGCGCTGGCCGAATTCGTCAGGGCGCATCCGCACTGCGACGTCCAGCGCTTACGCACTTTGGTCCGTAATGCGCGCCAGGAGCAGGCGGCCGGGCGTCCGCCGCGGCACTTCCGCGCGTTGTTTCGCGCCTTGCGCGATGTCATGACGGATCGAACCGAGGAGGTGGGCTCAGAAGATGAGTGAAGCACTGTTGAAAGTGGGTCTTATCAGCGTGAGCGATCGCGCAAGCCAAGGCGTGTATGAAGATCAGGGCATCCCGGCGCTGAAGGCCTGGCTCGCCGCGACCCTCGCGAGCCCCTGGCAGGCCGAGACACGCCTGATCCCGGATGAGCGGGCGCTGATCGAGCAGACGCTGATCGACCTTGCGGACGTGGTCGGCTGCAACCTGATCCTCACGACGGGGGGCACCGGCCCGGCCCCGCGGGACGTGACACCGGATGCGACCCTGGCGGTGGCGGAACGGGTGCTCGACGGCTTCGGCGAGGCGATGCGGGCGGTGAGCCTGAAATACGTGCCGACCGCGATCCTGTCGCGCCAGGTGGGCGTGATCCGGGGCCGGTGTCTGATCTTGAACCTGCCAGGGCAGCCCAAAGCGATCGAGGAGACCCTGGACGGCGTGTTCGCCGCCGTCCCCTACTGCATCGACCTGATCGGCGGACCCTACGTGGAGACGCGCCCGGAACGGGTCGTGGCGTTCCGCCCCAAGTCGGCCCAGCGCCCGCAGGGGTCCTGAGGCGCTTGTCGGGGTAGGCACCGTGCGCTACATTCCGCGCTTGCGAAAGCCTCGACCTCGACGGGGCGCCCGCCGTCCCCTGTCTGGACCATGTTCGATTTCAGCGGTTTGATCAACGCCATCCTGCGCAAGCGCAGCGACGATCCCGTCGGCTCGCTCAAGTCGGCCACCGTCTGGGTGCAGGAGCTGCCGCTCGCCGACGTGCACCGTGCCCACATCGAGATCGTCAAGGCCCTGTCCTCGATCAATGAGAACAAGAAGATGCCTCTCAAGGAACGGGTGCGCGTCACCCTTTACCTGAACGAGAAGGCACGCACGCTACAGGAGAATTTGTGCCGCGATTTCCTCGCCACGGTTGACGATCCCAATGCCCCGGAACGCGCCTATCTGCAGACGATTCTGGCATTCTGGGAGGAGATGGCGGTGGCCTATCAGCTGTGCATCCGCCAGTTCGCCCAGGCGCCGGTGGAAAAGCTCTGGCCGCAGATCCGCACCATCACCGCACGTGCCCTGTACCACTACGCGATGCAGGCCAAATGGTCCCATCTGCGCTACCTGCCGGTGGCAGGGGCCGTCTGGCGCAACCTGCATCGCCTGTACCTGTTCGCCGAGCGGGAGCGCTTCGAGGCCATGCCACTCAAACTGTTCCCGGACGACCCGGACGAAACCACCTGCCAGGCGGAATATGTGCAACCCCTGATGCTTGCCGCCGTCCATCCCGAGAGCCTGCGGCTGGCCCAGATCGATCTGGTGGACCGCTGGCTCGACACCTGGTCGAAGAGCATCCATCTGGAGCGGGACTTCCGCCCGCACCGCCAGCTCTACGCCGTCAACCTGGGTGACACCAAGGGGCCGCGCAGTCTGCGCCGCAACATGCTGGGCGACAGATACCGCTACTGGGGCGTCGGTCTGCTCCTCGTGACCATCGAGAAGACCGTGGAGCAGCTCAAGGCGGGCGAGCTCCCCGCACGCCTCGGCTTGAGCGAGGACTGCCGCTTGCCCCAATGCTTGGACCTCATCGAGCTGGCGGCGAAGCGCTGGGCGCGCAAAGACAGCCAACGCAAGCACGAGCGCGTGAGCAACGTGAAGCCGGTCTATGCGGTGCAAGGTCTCGCCGACATCATCGCCCAGCTCAAGCCCGGTGCGAAACTCAAGCGCAGGCCCACCACCGACATGCTGGGCTACGAGATCATCGGCTTCACCGCCGGTGGCACCCCCATCGACATGAATACCGGTGGCGAAAACGAATTGTTCACGCCGGTCCTCGAGCAGTGGCTGATGGAAAACGAAAGCGTTTCCGGCTGCGCCGTTGCGTTCGATCAGGGCGGCCGCAACGGGCTCAAAATCGGCACGCTCATCGGCCTGAAGCCCGAGCGCAGCCGTCACTTCCTGATCGGCACGGTGCGCCGCATCAACAAGACGCCAGCCGGTAAGACATCGGTGGGCCTGCAGACGCTGGGGCAGGCGCCGATCCCGGTGGAATTGCACCCCCTGCCGGGCAGCGGCCCGGCGGTTCCCAGCCACGCCATCTATCTGATCGAGTCGCCGCAGATCCAGATGCCACGTTGTCTGCTGCTGGAGCCCTCCGATTTCCAGCTCGGCCGCATGCTGCAACTCAAGGCCCAGGGCAAGGCCTATACCATCCGTCTCACCCGCGCCTACGAGGAAACCGAGGATTACGTCCGCGCCGCCTTCGACGTGCTGGCGCGTCACCACTGAGACAGCCCGTGCCGGAACCGTCGCCTCCGCCGCTGGAAGTCGAACCGTCTGCCCCTGCGGAAGCCTGCGTCATCTGGCTGCACGGGCTTGGCGCCGACGGCAGCGATTTTTTGCCGATCGTGGACCAATTCGACCTCACCCGCCTGCCCCCCACCCGTTTCGTGTTTCCGCACGCGCCGCAGCGGGCGGTGACCATCAATCTGGGTTACGTGATGCCGGCCTGGTACGACATCGTCGCGCTCGATCCGACCGCGCCCGAGGACGCAGCCGGGCTGTACGCATCCATCGCCACGGTCGAGGATCTAATCGATCGGGAGGGGGCGCGGGGCATTCCGGCGCGGCGCATCGTCATCGCCGGCTTCTCCCAAGGCGGCAACGTGGCGCTCAACGCGGCGTTGCGCCATCCGCAGCGTCTGGCCGGGGCGATGGTGCTGTCCGCCTACCTCGGTCTGCCGCAGCGGCTCGCCCAGGAGGCCAGCGCCGCCAACCGGACGCTGCCCCTGTTCATGGCCCACGGGGAGGCCGATACGGTGGTGCCGCCGGGATTGGCACAGGCCTCACGGGCGCAGCTGGAAGCCTTGGGCTATGCGGTGGAATGGCACACCTACCCCATGGGGCACAGTGTGTGCGCGGAGGAGCTGCGCGACATCGAGGATTGGCTGGTGCGCGTCCTGGCGCCCTAGAGCGGATCTTTGGCGACGACTTCGAAACGTGCGCGCAGCCAGTCGTCGCCCCGCTCCAGCACCTGCCCCAGACGGATCTGGTAGCAAAAGCCGCGCGCGTTGAACCAGAGCTCGCGCCCCTTGGTGTATTCCGCGCTGGGCAGGATGAGCGTGTCCGGTTGGCCGGCGCCACCTTTGACGTAGAGGGCCGCCAGGGGCAGCTTGACGTCGAGGGTTGCGAGACCGTCGATGCTGAGCGGCCGGGCTTCATCCTTGGACGGGCGCAACACCAGCGACACCGGCCGCTCCGCGATCACCTCGATGCCCACGTATTGCTGATTCGAGTCGATGCGACGCAGGCGCCGCACCACGCCCACGTTCCAGTGGGTCTTCTTGTCCGGCTTCAAGCCCACCAGCTTGCCCAGCCTGACCCAGTCGTCACCGTGCACCTCGACCTGGGCACCATAGCCGCCGGCGCTTTCGTTTTCCATCACCCAGCGCTCCTGCGCCACCACACGCTCGATCTTCCCGGCCTGGCCCTGGGCGAGTTTTTCCCGCGTGCGGCGGGTGACGAAGCCATACAGATGCACGTCGACCATCTCCTCATAGCTGACGTCGCGCACGCCATTTTGGGCCTGTGCCTGCCAGGCCTCGGCGTTGTCGGCGCGCACGTTGAGGCAGATCTCCCCGAAGCCGCGCAGCACCTCGATGGATTTCATGACGCGCTGGCGCACGGCGCTGCGGCGCGAACGCTTGACCCCCGCGGGCGACCAGAGCTGGGCGATGTGCTCGAGCAGCTCCATGCAGCTCGGCAGTTTGCACGCTTCGGTGAGCCCCAAGCGGGCCGGCAGCGCGCCGCTGGCGAGCTCACGCTTCAGGTTCTCGAGTTTCTCCGCCAGACCGGCCACCCCCCAGTATCGCAGCATCTCGCCGGGTTCGACGCGGCGGATGCGACGCGCCCCGCGATCCTCGGCGAGGTCGACGTAGTAGGTGTGGCGCGAGGTCTTGTAGTCACGGTCGATCTCGATGTCGGCCACCAGCATCGGCAGCCAGCACGACACCAGATGCATTTGCCGCGGCGTCATGCCGCCCGTGTTCAGGGTGTCCAGCATCAACGCCTGCAGATACAGGCTCGCGATCGTGGTGTCCTCGCCGTCGGGATAGAGCTTGATCGGACGCCGCTCGAACTCCTCGTATTCAGCGAAGTGAAACAGGTTGTGCAGGCGCTTCCACATTTTGGGTGCCGGCATGGTGTAGCGATAGTAGGCCCACGCGGCGCTGTCGGCGAAATAGTGCACCGCCCGCGCCGTGAGCAGCGGAATCGACCCGGCAATACGGCTGCTCACGGGGTTGGCGATGTACTCCATGATGTGGGCATGGTAGGCGGCGAGGATTTCCTGCAGCCAGGCATGGACGCAATTCCACAGCCGGCTTTCCAGCACCCTCGACATGCGCGGATTCTGCAGGTACTGGCTTTGCACCGCCGCCAGGGGCGCCTGCGCCGCTTCGTCCAGCGCACCCAGCACCGCGATGCCCTCCCGGGTGGCCGGCAGCTTGCGCCCGTTGTACTCCCGCACCTGGCCCAGCAGCGCGTCGAGCGCACCCACCGCATCACCGCTGGGCAGCTCGTTCACCCAGCGCGTCACCGTGCCGAGGTCGGTGAGCGGGTCGACCGGCTTCGGCCCCACACTGGCGAAAAACTTCATCAGCGGGTTGGAAAAGGATTTGGGCATCATTTCAGCCACGCCGGAGCAGCTTTCATGCCATGGGGAAGTGCGGCGCAAGGTCCATGGGCGTCCCCGCGGCCACAGGGGCGGGGTTCGCCAGAGCCTGCTTCCCGCCCGGCGTGAGCGTCGAAACATCGACAGTCCTGGAAAGGGGTTCGCCACCGGATCGGGCTGGCGCGCCCTCGAACCAGCGGCGGGTTTCGAACACCTGGGCGGGCAGGGCGTTCTTGCCCAGGCGCAGGCTGCGCTTGAGGACGAAATCGAACAGAAGGGGATTGTGCTGCTGGATGCGGTCCAGCACGGCGGCCGCCGTCGCCCGCAACAGCCCCAGGCGCACGAAAGTACTGGCATGGTAGATGGGCAGCATGCCCGGCAGCGGGTAATCGGTGCCGTTGAGCAGCCTGTCGTGCCACTCGCGCCGTTCGAGGATGCGCTTGAGATAGGGCGCGCGGTCGAACTGGGTGAGCGCGGACAGGTCACCGAACAGGCGGCCGGCGTAGCGTGCCTCGCCCATCAGACGCTCGAACAGGGCGAAGCTTTCCACCCGGGGACCGTTGGGGCCGCGGTCCAGGTCGATGTCCTCGCCAAGCGAGGCGCAATGGGCCACGATGACCCGAACCCCATGGTCCAGCGCCCGGCGCAACCTGAGCGGGTTGCCCAGGGACTGCAGTGCGCTGCCCCACACTGCGCGCTCGAGACCGGCATGGGTGAGCAGGGGGAGATCATGACGCACCAAGGCCTCGTAGAAGGCATCGCAGCGCGGCGACGCGGGATCGATCCCCATGGCATTGGGCAGCCATTTCACCGCCCGTGCACCGTGGGCCGCCGCCCAGTCGAGGGCGGCGAGCGCATCGTGCCTGTAGGGATGGATCGAGGCGATCCACTCGAAGTACCGGGGATGCGCCGCCGCCGTCGCCTGGGCATAGGCGTTTGGGGTGTAAAAGGCCGTGTGTTCCCAATCCACGCTGCCGTCGTCGCGGTGATTGCGGTCGAAAGCCAGCAGCATCAGCTTGGCACCCGGCCGCAGACCATCCACCAGATTGTGCATGCGCTCGACGTAGGCGGCATCGACCCGTCCCTCAGCCTCGTGCACGCAGCCGGCATTGAGAAAGAACAGCCGCTGGGCATACTGCAGGGGGTGGCGAATCGACAGCAGCCTGGGGTTGAGCCAGATGCCGCTGCCACTATCCCCTACGCCCACCAGGTGCACGTGCACGTCCCACACCGCTTCGGGGCGCACCCCGGCCCAGGCCGCGAGTACCAGCTCGTGCTGCGCCAGGTCTGGCGGCAGCACCGCGCGACAGGGATTGGCGAAGGGCCGCCGTGGCCAGCCGTACCAGAAGGTGGCGCCCAGACCCGCCAGCCCCGCCGCGCCCGCGATGAGCAGGGTGCGTCGCTTCACGCGGCTGCGGCAAGCCGCGTCAGGGCGGCGTAGTCGGTCTTGCCGCTGCCGAGCAGCGGCAGCGCATCGAGCACGACGATGCGCTTGGGCAGCGCACGTTCTGCCACGCCCTTGGCCCGCGCCTGCTGCAGCAGGTCGTCGCGGCCGAGCGCAGCATCGGTGGTGAACAGCACGATGGCCTCGCCACGCTCGGCATCGGGCCGGGCCACCGCGCCGTGCTGATGTGCCGGGGAGGCGGCTCGCGCCAGCTGTTCGCACAGATCCAGCGGCACCATCTCGCCGGCGATCTTGGCGAACCGCTTGAGCCGCCCGACGATGCGGATGAAGCCGTCGGCATCGATCTCGACGATGTCACCGGTGTTGTACCAGCCGGGGCCGAAGGTCGAGGCCGGCGGTTCGAGCACGCCCGGCCGCTCGCAGCGCAGGTAGCCCGACATGAGGTTGGGGCCGCGCACGTGCAGGAGTCCGCCGTGCTCGATCCACGCCACCGGCTCGATGCGGCATTCGATGCCGGGCAGGGGCCGTCCCACGGTGCCGGGACGATCGGCACGCGGATGGTTCGAGGCGATCACCGGCGCACACTCGGTGGCGCCGTACCCCTCGAACAGGTGGATGCCGAACTTGTCCTGCCAGATCCGTCGCACTTCGTCGCTGAGCTTCTCCGCACCCGCCACCACGTAGCGCAGGGTGCGGAAGTCCTCCGGCTGCGCCTGCCGGGCGTAATGGGCAAGGAATGTGCCGGTGGCGAACAGCAGGGTCGCACGCTGCGCGCGGATGAGAGCGGGGATTTCGCGATAGTGCAGGGGCGAGAGGTAAAGATACACGGGCACCGCGCGCACGAGGGGTAGGATCGCACCGGCGGTGAGCCCGAAGGCATGGAACATCGGCAGGACGGTAAAAAACTTGTCGTCGGCCCGCAGATCGAGCACGGCGGAGATCTGCCCCACGTTCGCGAGCAGGGCGCGATGGGACAGCACCACGCCCTTCGGCCTGCCCTCGGAACCGGAGGTGAACAACACCACCGCCGGACGCTCCGCATCCTGCGCCGGGACGGCGGCGCGGGGAAACCACACCGCATAAGCCATCAGCCACAGCTTATCCCAGAGCGAGAACTGCGTGCGCAAATCCTCCAGATACACCCAGCGCACGTGGCCCAGGGCCGCAACCACATCGTCGAGTCTGGCGACCTCGACGAAGGTGCGCGAGGTGATCACCACCCGAATCTCCGCGGCCACGCAGGCGTCGCGCAGGCCCTGCACCCCGGCGGTGTGGTTGAGCATGGCCGGCACACGGCGGAACGCACCCATGCCCAGGACCAGCGCCAGGGTGACGCCCAGATTGGGCATCAACACACCGATACGCGCCTCCGCTGGCGCCAGACGGACGGCGATGCGTCCGAGCGCGAGCGCCGTCTTGAGCAGGGTGTGATAGGTCTGCACACCGCCACGCGGGTCTTCGAGAATCGGTCGGCGGCGGCCGGCGGCGCGCAGCGCGCTCAGGAACGCACTGAACAGGGTGTCGGTGGCGGCGGGCAGCGGGGCGGGGACGGTCATGGCAGGGGTGGGCTGCGGTCCGGGATTGGACCGCCTTCGCCGCCGCCCGTTCGCGCCCCCCACGCGCTCACTCCGGCCAGTTGCGGATGTAGCGCTTGAGCAGACGGTTTTCGAAGTGGGTCGCGGCGAGGCAGGCCTTGGCGACGTCATGGAAGGAAATGATGCCAAGCAGCCTGTTCCCGTCCATCACCGGCAGGTGGCTGAAGCGATGCTCGGTCATCACGCCGCGCGCGTAATCGACGGTGTCGCTGGGATGGCCGATGATGGGCTCGCGGGTCATGAGCTCACGCACCCGCACGTGCTTGAGGTCACAACCCACACGGTGCAGGGCGCGCAGCACGTCGCGCTCGGTGACGATGCCGACCATGTGAGCGTCCTCCTTCACCACCAGCGAGCCCACATCGTGCTCCACCATCTTCGCGACCGCCGCCGCCACCGGCGCATCCGGCTCGATGGCGAAGATCTCGCCGCCTTTCAGGCTCAACACCTCACTGATCAGCATCGGCGCCTCCTCATCAGAAGCGTGGGGAAATGGTGCTGATGGGCGGATTCGAACCGTCGACCTACTGATTACGAATCAGTTGCTCTACCAGCTGAGCTACATCAGCGAAGCGGGGGATTATAGAGACTCGCGCCCGCCCGGGCAACGCGCGTCGGCTCAGGCGGCTGGGCGGATGCGGATGATCACATCCACCCCCTCCGCCACGGTGCCGGGGGGCAGGGTGGGCATGGCGTGCACCTGCACTTCACGGGGGTCGATGTCGGCCAGCTCACCGCTCACCACATTGAAGAAGTGGTGGTGCGGCTCGGTGTTGGGATCGTAGAACACCCGGGTCGGATCGACGATCACCTCGCGCACCAGCTTGTGCTGCTTGAATAGGTTGAGCGTGTTGTACACCGTCGCCTTGGAGGTTTCGCTGTGGCGGTCGTTCACGATCGCCATGATCTGATCGGCGGACAAATGCGCCTGCCGCCCGAACAGGGCGTATGCGATCTCGATGCGCTGGTGAGTCGGCGTGATACCGAAGCGCCGCAGCAATCCGGGGATCTCTTCGCGGGTATAAAAATGCTTCTCCACGCCCGAATCCTAGCCCAAATTTTGGACCTTGTCTAATTCCGCCCCAATGACCATGAATGCATTGTGTTTATCGGCCATTTACGCAATCTTTTTAGGCGCAGCCTCGTTGGGCCAGCCATAATCCCCTGACTGATCGTCCGATTCGGCCCCAAGTATTTGTCCGGACAAGAGTTTCGCGCTTGCAGGCGCCATCGTGACGCCATAGCGGAAATGCCCGCTCGACATATAAAGATTGGCGATGCGGGGATGACGACCGATGATCGGGACGTTGTCAGGTGAGGCGGGGCGCAGTCCGGCCCAATGCCCCACCCGCGGCAATTCGGCAAGCCAGGGCAGCCAGCGCATCGCCCGCGCCAGCAGCTCGTCGCGGGCGTCTTTGGTGACGGATTTGTCGAAGCCCGCATCCTCGAGGGTGCTGCCGATCAGCAGGTGGCCGTCATCGCGCGGGATCACGTAGAGGCCGTCGCAGTACAACACGCGCCGCAGCCGCCCCGGCGTGGCTTTCAGCAGCACGATCTGCCCGCGCACCGGCCCGATGGGCACCCCGGCCTCGGGGGCGAGCGCTGCGCTCCAGGCTCCCGCGGCGATGACGTAGGCCTCCGCCGGCAGCTCCCCGCGATCGGTCTTCAGGCCCAGCACGCGGTCCCCTTCGATACGCCAGCCGCGCGCCGCGGTGTGCTCGAGGATACGCACGGCCCGCGCCCGCAGTGCCATCGCAAGGGCTTGCATCAAGCGCGGATTGCGCACCTGGGCCACCGACGGCAGCCACAGGGCTTCGCATTCGGCCGCGAGCGCCGGCTCGATCAGGCGCGCCGGCGTGCATTCGAGCGGCTCGCCTGCCTTGACCGCCCACGCCCGGGCACGCGCAACATCGTAAGGCGGCAGCACCAGCATGCCCGAGACACGGTATTCGGGATCGATCCCGCTGGCCGCGCGCAGCCCGGCAACCCAATCGGCATACAGGGCGCGTCCCCATTGGGTGAGGCGCAGCACCGGTTCCCGGTAGTGCCAGGGCAGCAGGGGCATCAGCAGCCCAGCGCCGGCCCAGGACGATTCGGCACCCAAAACGCCCCGTTCGACCACGGTCACGCGCGCACCCGTGCCGCTCAGCTCCAGTGCCAAGGCACAGCCGATCACTCCACCGCCCACGATGCAGACGTCCCGTCCCACGCCACCGTACCTCAGAACATGCACCGCTCATTCTAGCCCAGGGCACCGTTCGTCGGACTGGGCCATGGTACGGGGCTAAAGCCTGGGGGACGTCGTTCGAAAACCCGGCGTACGAACACTTTCAAAAGGAACAAGGCGCACCATGGGACGCCCCCGCGGCTTCACCCTGATGGAACTCATGGTCACGGTGGCCATCGTGGCGATCCTGGCCGCCATCGCCCTACCGTCATTTCAGCAGTATTTCGTTCGCTCCACCCGTGCCGCGGCGAAAAGCTTCATGCTGGACGTGGCGAACAAGCAGGAGCAGTACCTGCTCGATGCCCGCACCTACCTGGGTGTGGCCAACCATGCAGGCTTTGCGAGCCTGGGGTTGTCGGTTCCGGACGAGGTGGCGCGCTTCTACACGGTCACGGTCACCGGGGCCACGGCGACCACCTACACCATCCAAGCCGTCCCCATCGCTGGCACCCGCCAGGCCGCGGACGGCACTCTGACCCTCAATCAGGCCGGTGTCAAAACGCCACCGGAGAAGTGGGAAAAATAGGAGCCAGCGCGTGCGGAAGCAGACTTCCATGGGTGAAGTGGGGTTCACCCTGATCGAGATGATGGTGACCCTCGGCGTGCTGGCCATCCTCGTGGTGCTCGCCGTCCCTTCGTTCAATGACTTCGTGCGCGGTCAGCGGGTGAAGACCGCGTCTTTTGACGTCTTCGCCGCCATGACTTATGCCCGTAGCGAGGCCCTCAAGCGCAACACCGACGTCACGGTGACACCGGTGGCGGGGGACTGGAGCAAGGGCTGGACGGTGGTGGCTGGAACCACCACCCTGAGGCAACAGCAGGCCTACCCGGATTCAGTCGCGATCAGCGGGCCGACGAACATCACCTACCGCCGCGACGGCCGCGCGAGCAGCGCCGGTAATGTGCAGGTCACCCCCAACCCCGCCTCTGCCGGCATCGCCCCGCGCTGCATCTCGGTGGACCTGAGCGGCCGTCCCAACAGCAAGCAGGGGGCCTGCTCATGAATGCGCCCCGTCACGCGGCCGGCTTCAGCCTGATCGAAATTTTGGTCTCTCTGGTGGTCCTGGCCCTCGGCCTGCTCGGCTTCGCCGCGCTGCAGGTGCGCGCGAGTACCGCGGAAGTGGAGTCCTATCAGCGGGTTCAGGCCCTGATCCTGCTGCAGGACATGGCCGACCGCATCCACACCAATCGCAAGGTGGCCAGCTGTTATGTCACGGCCACCCCTCTCGGCACCGGCTATGCCGGTACCCCGGCCTGTGTCGCCGGCAACCCCGACGAGCAGACCCGGGCCGTGCAGGACCTCACCGCCTGGAACGCCTTGCTGCAGGGTGCGGCAGAAGTCAAGAACGGCAGCAACGTCGGTGCGATGATCGATGCGCGTGGCTGCGTCGAGTTCGACGCAGCCACGAACCAATACACCATCACCGTGGTGTGGCAGGGTATGAGCGACACCGCCGCCCCGCCCAGCGGGCTCACCTGCGGCCAGAACCTCTACGGTGCCGAAACCCGGCGACGCGCGGTCAGCACGACCCTCGCCATTCCGGACCTGACCTGAGGAGCCGAGCATGTCCAACCGCTTGTCCACGCCGCCGCGCGCGCAGGGGTTCTCGCTGGTGGAATTCATGGTGGCCATCACCATCGGCCTGTTCCTGGTGGCAGGCATGGCGACCCTGATCACCCGCAACAGCGCCCACCGCGCCGAGATCGAGAAAGCCAGCCGCCAGATCGAAAACGGCCGCTACGCCATGCAGGTCTTGGCCGATGAGCTGCGCCACGCGGGCTTCTACGGGGAATATTACGACATTGCGGCAGCCACCCTGCCCGCGGTGCTGCCCAATCCCTGCGCCACCAACCCCAGCGATCTCAGCGACGCCCTGCCCTTGCACGTGCAGGGCTACGACGCACCGGCGACCCTGCCAGCCGACCTCGCCGCCTGCCTCCCCGCCGCCAACCACGTGCCCGGCACCGACATCCTGGTGATCCGCCGTACCGCCACCACCGCGACCCCCCTCGCCGCCGTGGCGCCGGGGCGGGTGTACCTGCAATCCCGGCCGAGCGCAGCCATATTGGCCGACGGTGCCAACGCCGCAAGCTTCACGTTGAAGAAGAAGGACACCGTGACCCCGGCCGACCTTCGCCAGTATCTGGTGCACATCTATTTCGTCAGCCCCTGCAGTGTGCCCGCCACGGGTACCACCTGTTCGGCCGCCGCCGACAACGGCCGTCCCATTCCCACCCTGAAGCGCCTCGAACTGACGGACGACGGGGCAGGCAATCGGACCATGAAAATCGTCCCGCTGGTGGAAGGCATCGAAACGCTGCAAATCGATTACGGCGTCGATACCAACGGCAACGGCGCCCCAGACGGCTATACGACCGCGCCCGCCGACACCACGGCCTGGAGCAACGTGATGGCCGTGCGGCTGAACCTGGTCTCCCGCAGCACCGAGCCCACCGCGGGCCACGTGGATGACAAGACCTATGACCTGGGTCTGGCCGGCAGCTTCAATGCACCAGCCGGCGTAGCCAATTACAAACGTCATGCCTATGCCCAGGTGGTTCGCCTGGTGAACCCCAGCGCGAGGAGGGAACAATGATGCACACCCGTGCAAGCCAACGGGGCGCCACCTTGCTCATCGCCCTGATCTTCCTGGTGGTGATGACGCTCTTCGGCGTCTCCGCCATCAACACCAGCAGCATGAACCTGCGCATCGCCGGCAACATGCAGTTCCAGCACCAGGCCACTGCGGCAGCCCAGATGGGCATTGATCACGTGCTGGCGAGCCTCTCCAACTTTACGGCCCCGGCGGCCCAGAACGTAGCGGTGGACATCAACCAGGACGGCACGCCCGATTACACGGCCGCGGTGACCGCCCCCGTGTGCACAGCTTCGCAAACCGCGAAGGGCTACAGCGCCGAGTACTGCGCCACCGGCGCCTGTCCGCTCGATACCAGCTGGGAAGTGTCCTCCACGGTCAACGATGCCCTCACCGGCGCCAAGGTCACCGTCACCCAGGGGGTCAAGGTGCGGCTGCCGGGCGGCAGCAGCTGTTGAGCACCCGGAAATTCCTGGCAGAAGGAGAACAGCCATGAAAGCACGTCAACTGTTCCTGTTCACTGTCCTGTGGTGCGCCAGCCTCGTCGCCACCCGCGCCGAGGACATCGACATCTTCATCACGCCGCCCACCACGGCGGTGAATCCCAACGTGCTGATCATCGTGGACAACACCGCGAACTGGAACCAGTCCTTCGCGTCGGAAATGGCCGCCCTGGCCTCGGTGGTGGCAGGCCTCACCGACAAGGTCAACGTGGGGCTGATGATGTTCACGGAAACGGGCGGCGGCAATGGCAACCCGGACGGTGCCTATGTGCGCTATGCCATCCGCCAGATGACCACGGCCAACAAGGCGGACTTGGTGGATCTGGTGCAGAACCTGCACAAGCTCAACGACAAGGGCAATGGCGCGAAATTTTCCCTTGCCTCCCTTGAGGCCTACCTGTATTTCAAGGGTGAAACCGCCTACGCCGGCCACAACAAGGTGAAGAAGGATCCGGCTGCCTTCGTCGGCAACAGCAACGTGTACAAGGCGCCGGTCAGCGATGCCTGCCAGAAGAACTTCGTCATCTTCATCAGCAATGGCCCCGCCGGCGACAACATGGCCGACGGCACCACCAGCTCGAACAAGCTCAAGGATTACAACGGCGGCGTGATGCCCAGCGTGATCACGCTCAACCCCAACCAGGAGCAAAGCAACTGGTCGGACGAGTGGGCGCGTTTCAAGGCGGGTAGCGATGTGAGCCCCCTTGCCGGCAGCCAGAACATCATTACCTATGCCGTGGACGTGGTGAACACCAACAACGAAACCCTCAGCTGGCAGTCCCATTCCGCCCTGTTGAAGAGCATGGCCAAGCACGGCAAGGGCAAATACTTCAAGATCACCAATGCCCAGGAGAACGCCGCCACCACCAATGCCATCGTCGCGGCGCTGAACGCGATCTTCCAGGAAATCCAGGCGGTGGATAGCGTGTTCGCGGCCTCGACCCTGCCGGTGAGCGTGAACGTGCGCGGCACCTACCTGAACCAGGTGTACATGGGTGTGTTCCGCCCCGACGCGCAAGCCAGTCCGCGCTGGTATGGCAACCTGAAGCATTACAAGCTCGCCGTGGACGGCGCCGGTGAACTCTACCTGGCCGACGTCAACGACCTGCCGATCGAAAACGCCGCCACGGGCTTTGTCAATCCCAATGTCACCAGTCTCTGGACCACCGCCGGCGCGCCACCGGGGTTCTGGGGTTTTGCCTATCCGGCCGCCCCCTACGACGCCCCCGACGGCGACAAGGTGGAAAAAGGCGGCGCCGCGCAGAAGGTGCGCACCGCTTACGCCACGAGCCAGGCGGGGCGCAAGCTCTATACCTGCACCGGCGCCTGCGGCCCGGGCACCACCCTGGGCGCGGCCAGCCACACCCTGTTCTCCACCGCCAACACCGCCAACATCACCCAGACGCTTCTCGGCGCATCCAGCACGACGGAGCGCGATGCGATCATCAACTGGGTGCGCGGGGCGGACAACATCGACGACGAGAACGGCGATGGCAGCACCACGGACATCCGTGCCTCGGTGCACGGGGACGTGCTGCATTCCCGGCCGGCGGTGATCAACTACAACCGCGCGGGCCAGCCGGCAGACCGGGACATCTATGTGTTCTATGGCGGCAACGACGGTGTGTTCCGAGCCGTCAAGGGCGGTGCCGATCCCAGTGACGGCACCGAGGCCTGGGGGTTCGTGGCGCCGGAGTTCTTCCCCAAGCTGAAGCGTCTGCGCGATGCCACCGCCGACCCCCTGGCCAACCGCATCACCACGAGCAACCCCAAGGGCTACTTCATGGACGGCCCAATCAGCGTCTACACCCACGACAACAACGGGGATGACCGCATCGACATCGCCATCGACGCCAACGACAAGGCCTACCTCTTCGCCACCGCACGACGCGGCGGCCGTTTCATCTATGCCTTCGACGTGTCCAACCCGGACAGCCCGAAACTGTTGTGGAAAAAATCCAACGCCGACGCCGGCTACGGTGAGCTGGGCTTCACCTGGTCGGAACCACGGGTGGCCAAGATCAACTGGGGCGGCTCACCCAAAACCGTGCTGATCTTTGGCGGCGGCTACGACCCCACCGTGGACGACCTGGATCCGGACCGCACGTACACGGACATCAGCACGTCGACTGCGGGCAACGTCACCACCACGACCACCACCGAGACACGGCGCCAGTTGATCGCCGACAACTCCGCAGCCGGCACGGTGACCTCGCAAGCCACGGTCACGGTGACCACCACCATCATCGACACTGGGCCCAATCCGCCCACGGTGACGACCAGCACCTCCACCCCGGTCACCACCACGACCACCTACAGCCGCACCATGGGCCGCATCCTCTACGTGGTGGATGCGGAGAACGGCAGCGTGCTGTGGTCCGCCGGGCGCAGCGGCTCGGGGGCCACACTCACCGTGCCGGGCATGGACTACAGCATCCCGTCGGATGTCGCCATCGTGGACACCAACGGCAACGGCTACATCGATACGTTCTACGTGGGTGACACCGGCGGCAACATCTGGCGCGGCGACATCGGGGATGCCAACAGCGCGAACTGGACGGTAACCCAATTCGCCAGCCTGGGCGGCAGCGGCGCCAACAAACGCAAGTTCCTGCACAAGCCGGACGTGGTGCTGTCCGCGACCTTCCCGACGCGCACCATCCTGATCGGCTCGGGTGACCGGGAGCATCCCCTGGATACGGTGGTGACCAACCGCTTCTATTCCCTCAAGGACAGCGGCAGCATGAGCGGCATCACCGAGGCGAGCCTGTACGACGCCACCGCCAATGACGTGCAGAGCACCGACGCCGCCACGGCAGCCGCGGCGGCAGCCGGCCTTGCCGCGGCCAACGGATGGTACATCACCTTGGAGACCGGCGAGAAAGTGGTGGGTGCGCCCGTGACCCTTGGCGCGGCCACCTACTTCGCCACCAACACCCCGACGAGCGTCCTGCCCGCCGGTCAGTGCAGCAATCTCGGCGAAGCCCGCTACTACGCGATCAACTACGAAAATGCCGGTGCCGTCTACGACGCCAACGCCAACGGCGTGTTCAGCGCCAGCGAGCGGGTCAGTGGCAAATCCATCGGCCTGCCGCCATCGCCCATCGGCATCTCGGTGCAGATCAACGGCAAGACCTACGAGACCGTCTGCCTCGGCACCCACTGCGAAAAGCCGCCCTCGGTCAAGGTCGGCCAGCGCTACCGGGTGTACTGGCACCTGGATCTGGACTCATGACGCCACGCGCCGCCGGCGGCGCCCGGCGGCGCATGCCGCCCCTCCGCCCAAGGACCTCGACAGGAACCGCCGCATGTCGCGCAGCGGTCGATTCCGTCACATAGACGACACCCCGGCGCCAGCGCCGCGGGCCCCCACACGCCTGCAACTACCGCTCATGCCCGGGAAACATGACGCCCGTCGGGATACCCAGGACCTGGCCGCGCTTCTTGCTAGACTGGCAACGTACCCAGACGGGTCATTGGCGGAGAGGCGCATGGCGCTGTCGCGCACCGGCTTCACATTGATCGAGCTGCTCATCACCGTTGCGGTGCTGGCCGTGCTGCTCACACTGGCCGCGCCCTCGTTTCGGGATTTGATTGTGAGAAACCGTATCAGTGCCCAGACCAACGATCTGCTCGCCGATCTGGCGCTCGCCCGCAGCGAAGCGATCAAACGCGGTGCAGTGGTCGGTGTGTGCGTCTCCAACGCCGCAGGCAACGACTGTGACAGCAGCGCAGGCGCCGACTGGAGCGGAGGCCGGCTGATCTACGTGGAAACCGATGGTACCGCCGGCGCGATCGCGGGCACCGACGTCCTCCTGCGCTATTCCGAGCCGGTACGCGGGGGGCTCACGTTGACCAGCGCCAACCTGAGCAATGATCACTACCTTCATTACCTGCCCTCGGGGAACGTGAGCGACGATGGCGACTTTACCATCTGCTACAGCGGCTTCGAGGGACGCAGGGTGAGCGTGAGCATCGTCGGTCGTCCGTCTACTTCGGCGGTGACCTGCCCGTAGGAACAGCGCCATGCAGCACACGCGCATGTCAGGACTGCCGGCGGCCCAGGCCGGATTCAACATGCTGGAGGTGATGATCAGCATACTGGTCATCGCTTTTGGACTCCTGAGCCTCGCCGGTTTGCAGGCGACCTCACTCAGGAACAACCATTCCGCCTACCTGCGCACCCTGGCCACCCAGCACGCGACCGACCTCGCCGACCGCATCCGCGCCAACCGCGGCATCGATTACAGCGGCATCGCGATCCCGGCGAGCCCGCTAAACTGCAGCGCCGGTTGCACCCCGAGCGATATCGCGGCCAACGATCTGTTCGAGTGGACCACGGCGGTGGCCGCCACCTTGCCGTTGCCGGCGGGGACCCTGCCGACGCTCACGCGCGACTCGACCACCGGCATCTACACCATCACCATCGCCTGGGACGACGATCGCAGCGGCACCGCCAGCACGACCTTCACGACGAGTTTCAAGCCATGAAAAGCAAGTGCAGGGGCCTGTCGCTGGTGGAATTGCTGATCGCGGTGGCGATCGGCCTCTTCCTCACGGCGGTGATCGCCAACATCTACCTGGGCACCAAGCAAACCTACCGCACCCAGGAGGATCTCTCGCGCCTGCAGGAGGAAGGGCGTTATGCCCTGGAACTGCTGCAGCGCTCCCTTCGCCTTGCCGGATACCGGTCCAACGTCAACGTGAGTTTCACTGACAATACCCTGGGATTTCCTGCCACGGCCCCAGCGCTGGGTGGCACGGAGGGTGGGGCCAATCCCGACACGCTCTCGGTACGCTATTTCGGCAGCGGTGCGGCGGGCGCGCCCGACAACACCATCCGCAGTTGTACCGGCGCAGCGGTGGATGGGGTAACCCGGCAGACGGATACCTTCTCTCTGGTGGGCGGCGCACTCGACTGCAACGGCACGCACCTCATCGACCATATCAACGACCTGCAAGTGCAGTATGGCATCGACAGCGGTGGCGACCACGTCCCAGACCAGTACGTGGATGCGACGCTGGTGGCGGACTGGAACCAGGTCGTCTCGGTCAAGCTGTGCATCGAAATGCAAAGCGCCAACGACAACGTGACCACGCAAGCGCAAACCTACACCGACTGCAGCGGCGCGATGCAGACCGCCGGCGACCGCCGCTATCGGCGCACCTTCGCGACCACCGTGGCCTTGCGCAACCGCTTGCCCTAGGAGCCGACGATGGCGTATCCCTTCGCGTCCCGCTCCGACCAGGCTGGTGCCGTGCTGCTGGTGGCGCTGCTGTTCATTCTGCTCCTCAGCATCATTGCCCTGAGCGCCATGCGCGCCACGCTGCTGGAGGAAAAGATGGCCGGCAACCTGCGCGACCGCAGCATCGCCCTGCAGGCGGCGGAAACCGCCCTGCGCGACGCGGAAGCGCTTCTGGGACAGACGCTGCCGAGCTTCACCCCCGCTTGCACCAACGGCCTGTGTGACACGGGCAACGCACCGGACTGGAAGACCTATCAGTGGAACGACGGCAGATATGTCGTCTACAACACCAGCCCGAGCCCCGCCGCGGTTGCGCCCAATGCGGCCATTCCCGACGTTTACCAGCAACCGCGCTATTTCATCGAGTATCTGGGCCCCGCCAGCGTCAGCTTTCCGGGCTGTGCCGGGGGGTCGGCAGCAGGATTTCGCATCGTCGCCCGCGGCTGGGGCCAGAACCCCAACACCCAGGTCACGCTGGAGGAGATTTTTGCCAAATGCTGAATTGGCCCGTCGCGGATGCAAAGCTTAGGAGCAGCGCCATGCGTAAACGTCTGACAGCCCGTTTCATCACCGTACTGGTCCTGATCTTTGGCACATCGGCATTTGCCGCATCGCCCTCAAGCCCCATCCCACTGGCCCAGCGGCCGCTGTTCATGGGCGAGGTGCCGCCACTCAACATGCTGGTGATGTCGCGCGACCACAAGCTCTACTACGCCGCCTACAACGATGCCTCGGATCTTGATGGTGACGGTGTGATCGACATCCGGTACAAGCCGAGCATCGACTACTACGGCTATTTCGATTCCTACAAGTGCTACGCCTGGGACACCGTCAACAACGAGTTCTATCCGACGGCCGCCACGCCGAACAAGCAGTGTACCGGGCAATGGAGCGGCGACTTCCTCAACTACCTCACCATGTCTCGCATGGATCTGGTGCGCAAGGCGCTCTACGGCGGTTATCGCTCCCGCGATGTGGCCAATACCGGCGCAACGGCGAACCGCAACACTGTCCTCGAGCGCGCCTATGTCCCCCAGGACAGCCACGCCTGGGTGAAACAGTACACCAGCGTGGCGGTGGACGGCTATCACATTTCAAACTATACGCCGCTGCCCTTGCCCACCGTCGGCACCCGTCATCTGTTCGCCAGTGTCAACCTCAGCGGTGCCCTGAACGTGGTGAATCCGCCCCTGTTGCGCATTCTGACCAACCGCAGCGAGTACGCCTGGACCTGGGCCTCCTCGGAACGGTCCGAATGCCTGAGGACCCCCAACACCACCAACTGCCCCGTCGGCTTCGCCGACGCGCCCACCTTCACGCTGGGCAGCAACGAGTTCTATGTGCGCGTGCGCGTGTGCACCAGCCCGTCACTGCTGGAAGCGAACTGCAAGGCCTACACCGTGGGCAGCAACACCTTCTACAAACCCGTCGGCCGGTTGCAGGTGTATGGCGAGAGCAACGCCATGATGTTCGGGCTGATCGCCGGCTCTTACGACACCAACGTTTCCGGGGGGCGTTTGCGCAAGGGGATGTCGTCGATCGCCAACGAAATCAATGCCAACGGCACGTTCAACGGCGCGGTCAACGGTATCATCAGCACCCTCAACAAGCTGCGGGTGCTGAACTTCCGCAGCACTTACCCCAACTACCAGGACTGTGGGCTCAACGCCAACAGCAGCGCAGTAACCAACAGTCTCTCCCCGGCGGCCGACGGGGGCTGCTCGAACTGGGGCAACCCGGTGGGCGAGATGATGTACGAGGCCCTGCGCTACTTCGGTGGCGCCACCGCGCCCACCGTTGCCTTCACCGGCGCCACCACCAACGACAATCTGCTCGGGCTGCCGCTTGCCTCCTGGCCGACGACCGCCACCCCGCTGTACACGGCAAACCCGGGACTCGCCAACACCACCGCGCCCCCCTACCCGCGCTGCGCCAAGCCTTTCATGATGGTGTTGAGCGACATTTATCCTTCCTATGATTCTGACCAAGTGCCGGGCTCCTATTTCGGGGCCAGCATCACCAACGACGTGCTGAGCCTCAACACCGCCGCGCAGGCGGATCTGATCTGGACCGAGGAGGGTCTCGGCACGCAGCAGATCCTGATCGGGCAATCCGGCGCGACCTATGATGGCGCACCCACGGTCAAGACCGCGACGGGCTTTTCCACCATTCGCGGCCTGGTGCCGGAAGAACCCACGCGGCAGGGCAGCTACAGCGCCGCGGCGGTGGCCTACTATGGCCGCGCGAACGACGTCAACAGCGGCGTCGCCGGCGACCAGAAGGTGACCACCATCACCGTGCCCTTCCTCTCGCCGGTGCCCGAGATCCGCATCCCGGTGGGCAGCAACACCATCGTGCTGGTACCTTTCGCGAAGTCCGTGCACTGGCCCTCCCAGAGCAGCGGCAACGCCAACTTCATCAACCGTCTCAATGGCGCCACCCAGCCCACCAACAGCTTCGCAGGCCTGTGGGTGGAACAACTGACCCCAACCTACGGCCGCTTCCGCGTCAACTTCGAAGACCAGGAGAAGGGTAACGACTTCGACATGGATGCGGTGGTCACCTATGAGTACCAGGTGAATCCCGGCAACACCGTGACCATCACCGTCACCTCCAATTCCGCCGCCGGCAGCATCATTCAGCACCTGGGCTATGTGATCTCCGGCACCACCCAGGACGGCCTCTATCTGGTGGTCCGCGACACCGATACCGGTTCTGCAGCCGACGTGGATTCCGTGCTCGACACGCCGCCGGGCCAGCCGCCGGGCGGTGTCTGGAGCGACGGGGTGGCCCTGCCGCTCTCCAACACGCGCACCTTCACGCCCAGCGGCGTGCCGTCCGCCACCATCCTGAAGGATCCCCTGTGGTATGCGGCGAAGTACGGCGGCTTCTTCGAAGACCCGAACCTCGCCCCACCCAATGACAAGCCGGATTTGCAAAGCGAGTGGGATTCCACCGGCTCCGGCAATCCGGATGCCTATGTGCTGGTATCGCGCCCCCATCAGTTCGAGCAGCAGCTGGACCGTGCCTTCTACGAGATTTTCAAACGCATCGGCAGCGCCTCCTCGGTTTCCAACAGTTCCACGTCCAGCCAGAGCGCCGTCACCCTGTATCAGGGCCGCTTCCAGGTCGCCGGCACGGACTGGAGCGGGCAGCTTCTGGCCTATCCCTTCAATCCCCTGACCGGGCAACTCTCCGCGCCGGACTGGGATGCCGCCGATGGCCTGCAGACCGTGCCCAATTACTCGAGCCGGGTCGTGTGGACGCGCAACACCGCCACCAATGCGCCGGTGGAGTTCAACTATTCCGCCCTCGCCCCCGCGCAGCAGGCGGCCTTGGACACCAACCCCGTCACCGGCACACCCGACGGTCGCGGCCCCGAGCGGGTGGCCTATCTGCGCGGCAACGCCGGGAACGAGGGCATCGGGGTCAACAATTTCCGCCGCCGCGTCGTAACCAAGCTCGGCGACATCTACGGTTCCACCCCCTATTATGTGGGTGACCTGGTCGCCGCTGGCACGGTGCGCGATCCGGTGGTCTACGTGGGCGCAAACGACGGCATGCTGCACGCCTTCTCAGCCAAGACCGCCGCCAACGGGGGCGGCACCGAACTGTTCGCCTACATTCCGACCCCGGTCATCCCGAATCTCAACAAACTCACCGACAAGGTCTACGGACATCAGTTCTACGTGGATGGCTCGCCGATGGTCCGCGACCTCAACGACGGCGGTACGTGGAAGACGATCCTGGCCGGCGCCCTGAGCGGTGGCGGCGCCGGTGTGTATGTGCTGGATGTCACCGACCCGAGCAAGTTTTCCAACCCCGCGCTGGCCGCCAGCGTGCCACTCTGGGAATTCACCGACGCGGACGATCCCGACCTCGGTTACAGCTACGGCAAGCCCATCATCGCCAAGCTCAGCACTGGTGAGTGGGCAGTCATCTTCAACAATGGCTACAACAGCACCACCGGCAACTCGGTGTTGTTCATCGCCAAGCTGAACAATGGTGGCGCCGGCTGGTCGCTGGGCAGCAATTATTACAAGCTCACCGTCTCCGGCAGCACCGGCGGCCTGAGCGCCCCCGTGGGCATGGACATCGAAAATGATGGCGTGATCGACTACCTCTACGCGGGCGACCTCAATGGCAAGCTGTGGCGCTTCGACCTGCGCAACCCGAACCCGGCGAACTGGAGCAGCGCGACGGTGCAGATTTTCCAGGCCACGGACAGCGGCGGCACGCCCCAACCCATCTTCGGCCGCCCGGAGGTGACCATTCATCCCTCGGACTACTCCCAAATCCTGGTCTATTTCGGCACCGGCCGTTACCTCACCACCGGCGACATCGGCAACACTTCAACCCAAAGCTTCTATGCGGTCTGGGACAAACTCGCCGCGGCGCCTAACGTCATCACCCGCAGCCAGCTTTTGCAGCAGGAGATCGTCGGCACCACCACCGCCACACGCACCACCGGCCCGGGGGGCACCACGGTGACCTATACACAAACGCCGCGCCCGGGCACCTCTGCCGTGACCGGCCAGCCCTTCGCGAATCTCATGCCAGCTAACCCCGGCACGATCAACAGCAGCACGCCCACCAACCCCACCACGATCACCACGACCATCGAGTACCGCGCGACCAGTGCCCATCCCATCGACTGGCAGACGCACCTGGGCTGGTTCATGGACTTCGACTATCCGGCCAATACCGGCGAGCGGGTGGTGGCCGACCCGATCCTCGCCTCTGGACTCGTGGTGTTCAATACCCTGCAACCCTCGACGGATGCCTGTGCCGACGCCGGGCTCAGCTATCTGATGGCGCTGACGTTCAACAGCGGTGCCCAGGATCCTCGCCGAGTCTTCGATACCAGCGGCGATCTACAGTTTGGCGCCGAGGACGTGGCCGCGGGCGGCCTGAGAACGGAAGCGATGGTCGGCGGCCTGACGGTGGTGTTCCCGCAGACCGCCACCCAGCAGGGCTATCCGGGCACGGGCGCCGGATACGGCGGCATTGGGGTCGGCTCCAGCGGCGCAGGCACGCCCCCCAGCGCCCCGCCCGGCTGCGTCTGGGTCGCCGGCTCCGGCGCGAGTGGCACCATGGTGCTACAGTGCATCAATCCCGGCAGCGGCACCGGCCGAATCACCTGGCGCGAGTTGATTGCACAGTAAGGAGCCTGAGATGTACCCCCATCGACACAGTCACGGCAACAGGCCACCGCGCGGCTTCACCCTGATCGAGGTGATGATCGTCGTGGCCATCATCGCCATCCTCGCCGCCATCGCCTATCCGTCCTATCTGGAGCAGGTCCGCAAGTCACGGCGCTCGGACGCCAAGGCCTCCCTGATGGAGGTGGCGCAGCAAATCGAGCGCGCCTACACGCTCAGCAACAGCTACGCTACGGCAGTGGCAAGCATCGTGGGCACGGGAATTCCCTCCCGCGAGTCTCATTATCAAATCGTCGTCATCGGCGCACCGACCGCCAGCGACTACACGATAGAAGCACAACCCCAGGGCGGGCAGGCCAATGACAAATGCAAGAATTTCCGGCTCACCAGCGCGGGGGTGAAAAGCAACAACGGCGGGTCGATCACCAACCCGGCGCTGTGCTGGTGACGGTCGCCGGCTAAGCCGCCAAACCCTTCGGCAGCGGAAACACCACCGTCTCCACGGCGCCGCGGCATTCCTCCACGTGGGTGGCACCAAGCGCCTGCAGCCGCGCCACCACGTCCTGCACCAGCACTTCCGGCGCCGAGGCGCCGGCGGTGACACCGACACGGGTCTTGCCCGACAGCCATGCCGGGTCGAGATCGGCCACGCTGTCCACCATGTAGGCCGCAACGCCCCGGTGCTGGGCCACCTCACGCAGACGGTTGGAGTTGGAACTGGTGGGCGAACCTACCACGATCACCAGGTCACAGCGTTCCGCCAGCGCTTTCACCGCATCCTGGCGGTTCTGCGTCGCGTAGCAGATGTCGTCCTTCTTGGGCCCCTGGATGGTGGGGAAGCGGGCCTTGAGGGCCTCGATCACCCGGGCGGCATCGTCCACCGACAGGGTGGTCTGGGTCACGAAGGCGAGCTTGTCCGGGTCGCGTACCACGAGCGCCCAGACGTCCTCCGGCGTTTCCACCAGATACATGCCGTCCGCGGACTGCCCCATGGTGCCTTCCACTTCCGGGTGCCCGGCATGGCCGATCATGACGATCTCCTTGCCGGCGGCACGCATTCTCGCCACCTCCGCATGCACTTTGGTCACGAGGGGGCAGGTGGCATCGAACACCCGCAACCCTCGCGCCTCCGCTTCCCGGCGCACCGCCTGGGAGACGCCGTGGGCGCTGAAAATCACCGTGGCACCTGGCGGGACCTCGGCCAGTTCCTCCACGAAAATGGCCCCTTTGGCTTTGAGGGCATTGACCACGAAGGTGTTGTGCACCACCTCGTGCCGCACGTAGATCGGCGCGCCATGGATTTCCAGCGCCCGCTCGACGATTTCGATGGCGCGGTCGACACCGGCGCAGAAGCCGCGGGGGTTGGCTAGCAGGACTTGCATAATTTTTTCCGATGGTCTAAGAATGCAGCCATAAAAGCATCATAACAGCGTCAAATCCAACAAAAAAGCAAGGAGGAGCTATGGCCACGGGCATCGTCAAGTGGTTCAACAACACCAAGGGCTATGGGTTCATTGCGCCCGAGGAGGGGGAAGATCTGTTCGTGCACTATTCGTCGATCCGGATGGACGGCTACCGCACCCTCAAAGGCGGGCAGCGCGTCGCGTTCGACATCGCCCACGGGGAAAAGGGCGCACACGCCATCAACGTGAGCCCGATGGCGGAGCCCGGCGTCAGCACGGGCGCCTGATCTCCAGGACTTCCACCTCGAAGTTCACCGGACAATCCGACAGGGGGTGGTTGAAGTCCACCACCACCTCGTCTTGCCCGACCTCCTTAATCAGCCCTGGCAGTGTCGTGCCGTTGGGCAGGTTAAACTCAATCAGGGCGTTGGGTTTGAGCGGGACGTCCGCGGGAAACGCCGACCGCGCCATGCGCTGCACCAGGGCTGGATCGGAGTAGCCGAAGGCCTGTCCGGGCTCCAACAGGAACACGTGGCGCTCCCCGGGTGTAAGCCCGATCAGGCAGCGCTCCAGGGTCTCGGCAAGCGCGCCCTGGCCCAGGGTGACCGTTACCGGCTCGCCGCCGAAGGTGCTCTCGGCGATCGCGCCAGTGGGACTGGACACCGAGTAGTGCAGCAGCAGGGTGTCGCCGGGACCGACGGTTTGCACTTCCGTCATGGCCTGCGCGACTTCGCCAAGCCATCCCAGATCACCAGCGCCGCGCCCACGGTGATCGCCGAGTCGGCGACGTTGAACGCCGGGTAATGCCAGCCGGCGTAATGGAAATCGAGGAAGTCGATCACGTACCCCAGGCGCACGCGGTCGATGAGGTTGCCGACCGCCCCGCCCAGGATCAGCGCAAGGCCGAGACTGAAGCGCTTTTCGGCAGCGTGCCGCCGCAGCAGATACACGATGAAGGCCGAGGCTGCCAACGCCAGGACGATGAAGAAATAGCGCTGCCAGCCGCCTGCACCGGCAAGAAAGCTGAAGGCCGCGCCGGTATTGCGCGCCGAAACCAAATTGAAGAACGGCGTCACCACGATGCCCTGGCCATGGTCGAGAAGCCCGACGATCGAGAGCTTGGTGAGCTGGTCGAGCACGATCACCCCCAGGCTGATACCCAGCCAGCGCTCAAGCATGGCGACGCATCTCCCCCATCCCGAACAGATTGGCGGTACAGCGGCCACACAGGGTGGGGTGCTCGGGATGACTGCCCACGTCGGCGCGATAGTGCCAGCAGCGCTCACATTTCGGGTGCGGGCTCGGGCGCACCACGACCCTTTCCTGCACCGCATCCGCGACCTCGACCGCTTTGGCTTGTGAGGTGATCAACACGAAGCGCAAATCGTCCTCCAGCTCTCTCAACACGGCGTACTTCGCGCCGCTGGCGTGGATTTCCACCTCGGCCTGCAGCGAGGCACCGATGCCGCCGGCCACGCGCACCTCTTCCAGCTTCTTCTGCACCTCGCCTTTGATCTCGCGCAGGGCTTTCCACTTCGCGCGCAGGGCCGCCGCATCCTTGGGCAGCCCATGCCGGTACCAGGTGTGCAGGAACACGCTGTCGTCCCCATCGCCGGTGAGCACCGCCCACACCTCCTCCCCGGTGAAGCTGAGGATGGGCGCCAGCAGGCGGGTCAGCGCATGGCTGATGTGGTACAGCGCATTCTGCGCCGAGCGCCGCGGCCTGGAATCCGCGCCTGACGTGTACAGGCGATCCTTGAGGATGTCGAGATAGAAGCCGCCCAGATCCTCGGAGCAGAACGTCTGCAGTTTCTGCACCACGTGATGGAATTCGTATTGCGCGTAATGCTTCTCCAGCTCGGCTTGCAGGTCGGCAGTCATCACCCAGGCATAGCGGTCGATGTCCAGCCATTGGTCCACCGGCAGCCCATGCTGCCTGATATCGAAGTCCGCCACATTCGCCAGCAGGAAGCGCAGGGTGTTGCGCAGGCGGCGATAGCTCTCCACCACACGCTTGAGAATCTCGTCGGAGATGGACAACTCTCCGGAATAGTCCGTCGCCGCCACCCACAGGCGCAAGATGTCGGCGCCCAGGGTATCGATCACCTTCTGCGGCGCGACGACGTTGCCCTTGGACTTGCTCATTTTGCGGCCTTCGCCATCCACCACGAAGCCGTGGGTGAGCAGCGCCTTGTAAGGCGCATGCCCGTCGGTGGCGCAGCCGGTGAGCAGACTGGACTGGAACCAGCCGCGATGCTGGTCCGAGCCTTCCAGATACAGGTCGGCCGGGTGCTCGAGGTCCTCGCGGCGCTTGAGCACGCAGGCGTGGGTGACGCCGGAGTCGAACCACACGTCGAGGGTGTCGGTGACCTTGCGATACTGCGCCGCCTCGTCGCCCAGCAACGCCTTCGGGTCCAGGCTGAACCAGGCTTCGATGCCCGCCTGCTCCACACGTTCCGCGACCTGCGCGATCAGCTCCTGGGTGCGCGGATGCAGCTCGCTGGTCTCCTTGTGCACGAACAGCGGCATGGGCACGCCCCAGTTGCGCTGGCGGGAGACGCACCAGTCGGGCCGGTTCCTGATCATCGCCTCCAGCCGCGCGCGGCCCCAGGACGGGAAGAACGCGGTGGCGTCCACCGCCTTCATGGCGGCCTCGCGCAGGCTGCCCCGCTGCGTCTGCACGTCCATGCCGACGAACCACTGGCTGGTGGCACGGAAGATGATCGGCGTCTTGTGGCGCCAGCAATGCGGATAGCTGTGCTTGAGCTTTTCCTCCTTGAGCAGCAGGCCGGCGGTGGACAGGGTTTCGATCACGGTCTTGTTGCCGGCCCACACCGACTGGCCGCCCACCAGGGGTGTGGTGTCGTAGAACCTGCCGTCGTCGCCCACCGGGTTGTCCACCGGCAGTTTGTATTTCTGGCCCACCACGTAGTCTTCCAGGCCGTGGCCGGGAGCGGTGTGCACCAGGCCCGTGCCGGCATCGAGGGTCACGTGGTCGCCGAGGATCAGCGGCACTTCGCGCGCATAGAACGGATGCTTGAACAGCGCGCCTTCGAGCACCGCGCCCTTCACGCTGGCAAGCACGTCCCATGATTGGAAGCCGTAGCGCTGCATGCAGGTTTCCACCAGGTCACGGGCCAGGATCAGCACGCCCTTGGGGGTTTTCACGAAGTCGTAGTAGAAATCCGGGTGGGCACAGATCGCCTGGTTCGCCGGCAGCGTCCACGGCGTGGTGGTCCAGATCACGGCGTAGGTGTCGGCACCGAGAGGGGCCAGGCCCGCCTGCTTCGCCAGCGCGGCACCGTCCTTCACCGGGAAGGCCACGTCGATCGCCGGTGAGGTCTTGTCTTCGTATTCGACCTCGGCTTCGGCCAGGGCCGAGCCACAGTCCACGCACCAATGGACGGGCTTGGAACCCTGATACAGATAACCGTTGGCCAGGATTTCGCCCAGCACGCGCATGATGTCGGCTTCGAAGCGGAAATCCATGGTGAGGTATGGATGGTCCCACTCGGCCAGCACCCCGAGGCGGATGAAGTCCCGCTTCTGCCGTTCCACCTGGCTCGCCGCATAGGCGCGGCACAGGGCGCGGAATCGGGCCGGGTCGATGTTCTTGCCGTGCGCTTTTTCCACCTGCAGTTCGATCGGCAGACCATGGCAGTCCCAGCCGGGTACGTAGGGCGCATCGAAACCGGCCAGGGTCTTGCTCTTGACGATGATGTCCTTGAGCACCTTGTTCACGGCGTGGCCGATGTGGATGTCGCCATTGGCATAGGGCGGACCGTCGTGCAGGATGAATTTCGGCCGGCCCTTGCACACCTCGCGGATGCGCTGGTACAGCCTGCGCGCCTGCCAGCGCTGCACCATGGCCGGCTCGCGTCGGGCCAGGTCGCCGCGCATGGGGAAGGGCGTGTCGGGGAGGTTCAGCGTGCTTTTGTAATCGGCCATTTATTTCTTCACCACAGAGCCACAGAGGCACAGGAAAACACGAGTTTTACCTCTGTGCCTCTGTACCCCTGTGGTTAAAGTAGCGTTTCGCATCCAACACATCGCGCGCGATCTGCGCACTCAAGGCATCCAGTGTCGGATATTTTTCCTCGTCGCGCAGCTTGTGGAGGAATTCCACGCGCACATGCGCGCCGTAGATGCGTTCATGGAAATCGAACAGGTGCACTTCCAGGGTGGGGGCTCCCTGCGCCTTGACGGTCGGGCGCACCCCCAGACTCGCCACGCCCCGCAGGCGGGCGGCATCGAGGCCCGCCAATTCTACGGCAAAGATGCCCGAAAGCGGCGGCCGATTGTGTTTCATCTGCACGTTCGCGGTGGGAAAGCCCAGCGCCTGGCCGAGCTTCTCGCCGTGGATCACGCGCCCGCTGATGCTGTAGGGGCGTCCGAGATAACGCGCCGCCAGCGCCATGTCCCCGGCCGCCAGCGCGTCGCGCACGGCGGTGGAAGAGGCGCGAACCCCGTCCACCATCACGCTCGGCAGGCTTTCCACCTCGAAGCCGTGGCGGGCGCCCTCCTGCCTGAGCAGGGCGAAGTCGCCGGCGCGTTTGGCCCCGAAGCGGAAATCATCGCCGGTCAGCACCCAGCGCACGTGCAAGCCGTCCACCAGCAAGGTCTGGATGAAGGCGGTCGGGCTCAGGGCCGCCAGGCGCCCATTGAAATGGCACAGAGCGACATAGCCGATGCCCTGCCCTTTCAACAGTTCCAGCTTCTCGCGCAGGCTGGTGAGCCGGGCCGGGGCCTGCTCGGGCGTGAAGTACTCCCGCGGATGCGGCTCGAAGGTCATCACCGCGCTCGGCAGGCCGCGCTCCGCTGCCGCGGCACGCAGACGTGCGAACATCGCCTGGTGGCCGAGGTGAATGCCATCGAAATTGCCAATGGTCAGCGCACAGGCGGTCGGCCTTGGCGGCAACCCCGCATCGAGCTTCAGTAGCTTGAACATAAGCTTTGAATTCTAACCACTTGGTGAAGCGCGGGCCACTTGGCAAAGCGCGGGTCCGGCAAAGGCGGCTTCGGACCGGCCTCTTCGGGCGAGCGCCGCATGGACGAGAAGCCAGGTTGCGGGGCGGCACGGACACGAGGCAGCTCTCAGGGGGTGGAAGATTTCTCCGCACGGGCACATCGCATGGCGTGCACCGGCGGACACCGTCACGACAGCGCCTCTGGGAAGCGCGCCCATCCTCCCATCGCGGTAGCTGGGCGACGGCGCAGGCCTGTTGAACGACCGGCCGCTGAGCAGCGAGATCACCGATGCCGCGTGCAGGCTGCACGCGTTTCTGCTCGCCGACGGCGGCTAATCGGCCGCGCCGCGGCGCACGAAATCCTTCAACCGCAGGCCGAGGGCGAACAGGATCAGGAAATAGCTCGCCGCGCCCGCCAGCACCAGCGCGGCCAGATGCAGCGCGCGCTCATACGCGCGCATCGCGAGCCATTGCTCGTTGCTGCCCATCAGACCCCAAAGTGTGAGCCCCATCCCGGTGAGCGCGAGCAACACCTTCACGCCGAAGCGGGCCCATCCGGGCTGCGGCCGGTAAACATCCCCCTTGCGCAGGTGGTACAGCAGCAGCCCGGCATTCAGGCAGGCACCCAGGCCGATGGCGAGCGCCAACCCGGCATGTTTCAGAGGCCAGATGAAAACCAGGTTCATCAGCTGGGTCGCAGCCAGTGTCCAGAGCGCGATTTTCACCGGCGTCTTGATGTTCTGGCGCGCATAGAACCCCGGTGCCAGCACCTTGACCATGATCAGTCCCAGCAGGCCGACACTGTAGGCGATGAGCGCCTGGCGCGTCATCCACACGTCATGCACGGAGAACTTGCCATAGTGGAACAAGGTGGTAATCAAGGGCACGGCGAGCAGCGCCAGGGCGAGCGCGGCAGGCAGCGCAAGCATCAGGGTGAGCCGCAGCCCCCAGTCCAGCAGCTCACTGTATTGCTCGGAAGACGCTTCGGCATAGTGCTTGGACAGACTCGGCAGGAGGATCGTGCCGAGCGCGACGCCCAGCATGCCGGTGGGAAATTCCATCAGCCGGTCGGCGTAATAGAGCCAGGAGACGCTGCCGGTGACGAGAAACGAAGCGAAGATGGTGTTGATCAGCAGGGAGACCTGGGCGATCGACACACCGAACACCGCCGGGCCCATGAGCCTGAGGATGCGCCACACCCCGGGATCGCGAAAACTCAGCCTGAAGCGCGGCAACAACCCGAGCCTGAGCAGGAACGGTACCTGGAACAGCAGTTGCACCACGCCGCCGATCGCAACCGACCAGGCCAGCGCCAGCACCGGCGGATCGAAATACGGGGCGAGGACCAGGGCGCCCGCGATCATGCACAGGTTGAGCAGCACGGGGGTAAACGCCGGCACCGAAAAGCGGCTGTAAGTGTTGAGAATGCCGCCGGCCAGCGCGACCAGGGAGATGAACAGGATGTACGGGAAGATGACGCGCAACATCGTCACCGTCAGTTCGAACTTGTCGGCATCGGCGGAAAATCCCGGCGCGCTGATGTAGATGACCACCGGTGCGGCGGCAACGCCGATGACCGTGACGATGAACAGCGCAAGCGTCAGCAGACCGGCCACATGGTCCACCAGGGCGCGGACCTCCTCCGGCGCGCGCTTGGCCTTGTACTCGCCCAGGATGGGCACGAAGGCCTGGGAGAAGGCCCCTTCGGCGAACAGGCGCCGCAACAGGTTGGGGATCTTGAACGCGACGAAGAAGGCGTCAGTGGCGAGTCCCGCGCCGAAGGCGCGCGCGATCACCGCATCGCGCACGAATCCCAGAATGCGCGAGAGCAGGGTCATCCCGCTGACGGTGGCGAGGGCTTTGAGGAGATTCATGAAATGGGCGGCGGCGCCCGCTCAAACCGCCGGCGCCGCGCCATTATAGCCGCCCTGCCCAAGACCCGGGCGGGGCCCGACTTTACCTTGCCAAGCCTAGCCAGCCCCGGTAAAATTGCGGGTTTTCTTCGGCGTCCGGGAGCCGTCATCAGGCGCCGGCGGCCTCAAGACCCTTTAAGGAGCAACACATGGCGAATTCGGCACAAGCCCGCAAACGCGCCCGGCAATCGGTCAAGCAGCGCAACCACAACGCGAGCCTGCGCTCGACCCTGCGTACCGCGATCAAGAACGTTCGCAAGGCCATTGCCGCGGGCGACAAGGCAGCGGCGCAGAAGATCTTTCAGGCCTCGATGGGCGTGATCGATCGCATCGCCGACAAGAAGATCATTCACAAGAACAAAGCGGCTCGCCACAAGAGCCGACTGTCGGCCCAAATCAAGGCAATGGCCTGACGGCCGCTTCAGCTGACGGCGGCGGCGCTGTCGGAAGACGGGGCGGCGTGCACGCCGCCCTCCTCGACCTGCAAATCATTGTCCCGCGCGAAGTCCAGCAGGAACTGATAGGCCTTCGGCGACACCCGCTGGAAGGCGCGATTCACCGCGACGCATTTGACCCCATCCAGCGTCACCGGGCGTACGTAAGGCGAATAGCTCATACGGTGGTCTTCCCCGAACGTGGAGAGAACGCCCGACAGGCGCTCGGCCCAGTCGCTCGGGCGAAAGGGGCGCCCGGAGCGCGTGATGCCGCGGATGACGATGTCTTCGGCCGAAATGTGCATGACGTTATTTTAGCATTTTCTGAATTACGACGTCGTGACCGGTCTGTTAACCATTTATAAATCATGGTCTTAGGTCAAGGGCGCCACCAATGCGGTGGTCTGGGCGTGCGGGCGCATTTCAACCCCTGGCGCATGCCGGTCTTGCCCGCCAACGGTGCCGCACAATCCCCCGCTCGGCCGACCACCATGAGCCCGGGCGTGCGAATTTTCTTCTTGCGCTGCCACGCGCTTTCGCTAAAAATATCCGACCTTATTGCTCGACCATCGTTCCGCGGTTCCGCACACAATCACTCAATCTAAGGAGGAATTGCATGAAAAACCCGTTGGATTCCCTGTGGGGAACGGTCATCTCCGGTCTGGTGCTGACCGTCGTGCTGTACTTCGTCGTCAAGAATTTCTTCATGTAAAAAGGGATCAGAAAAATGGAACTGGAACTGGCTCGCTGGATACACATCCTGGCCGGCGTCATGTGGATCGGCCTGTTGTACTACTTCAATTTCGTCCAGGTGGCCGCGCTGAAGGCCGCCACCGAAGACGGCACCGCCGCCGGCATCACCAAGCACGTCGCGCCGCGGGCCTTGCTGTATTTCCGCTGGGCCGCCGTGGTCACCTGGCTTGCCGGTGCCGCCCTGCTGGGCGAATTTTTCGATGACGCCTTCTTGCTGCGACCGGGCTTTGCCGGCATCGGCATGGGCGCCTGGCTGGGCACCATCATGATCTTCAACGTTTGGGTCCTGATCTGGCCGAACCAGAAGAAGATCCTGGGCATGGTCCAGGCCAGCGACGAGGAGAAGGCGACCGCCCGCCGCGTGGCCTTCCTGGCCTCCCGCACCAACACCATGCTGTCCATCCCGATGCTGTTCTTCATGGCTTACGGCTGGCAGCACAGCGGCGTGGTTTTCGGCTAGAATCTAGCCAGTTCGACTCGAGCACACACGGCGGCCTGTGCCGCCGTGTGTCTTTTTGGTGATGTGAAATGTCACATTTGATGAACACCTATGCCCGCCTGCCCGTCGCCTTCGTTCGTGGCGAGGGGGTCTGGCTGTGGGACACCGAGGGGCGGCGCTATCTGGACGCCGTCGCCGGTGTGGCGGTCAACACCCTCGGCCACGCCCATCCCAAGCTGGTCGACGCCCTGTGCGAGCAGGCACGCACGGTGATCCACACCTCCAACCTGTATGAAATCCCCTTGCAGGCACAGCTCGCAGAACGACTGTGCGCCCTGTCCGGCATGGACCGCGCGTTCTTCTGCAACTCAGGCTGCGAGGCCAACGAGGCGGCGATCAAGATCGCACGCCTGATCGGACACCAGCGCGGCATCGAGGTGCCCACCATCGTGGTGATGGAGAAGAGTTTCCATGGCCGCACCATGGCCACCCTCACGGCCACCGGCAGCCGCAAGGTGCAGGCCGGGTTCGAGCCGTTGCTGGCGGGTTTCGCCCGGGTGCCGTTCAATGATCTCACCGCCGTGCGCCAGGTGGCCGAACACAACCACAGCGTCGTGGCGGTGCTGGTGGAACCCGTGCAGGGCGAGGGTGGCATCCATGTCCCGCGCGCCGAGTATCTCGCGGGCCTGCGCGAAATTTGCGATGCCACTGGCTGGCTTTTGATGCTGGACGAGGTGCAAAGCGGCATCGGCCGCACCGGTGCCTGGTTCGCGTACCAGCACACCGCCATCCAACCCGACGTGGTGACCCTCGCCAAAGGCCTGGGCGGCGGCGTGCCGATCGGTGCCTGCCTCGCACGCGGTGCGGCGGCGGAGATCTTCAAGCCCGGCAACCACGGGTCCACGTTTGGCGGCAACCCGCTCGCATGCCGTGCCGCCCTCGCGGTGCTGGATGCGATCGAGGCCGAAGGCCTGTGTGGGAACGCCACCCGCGTCGGCCAGTTCATGATGGCGCGCCTGCGGTCCGCGCTGAACGGCGTGGCCGGCGTGGTCGACATCCGCGGACAGGGCCTCATGATCGGCATCGAGCTCGACCGGCCCTGCAGCGAGCTGGTGAAGCACGCCCTGTCCGCCGGCCTGATCATCAACGTCACCTCGGACAAGGTCATCCGCCTGGTGCCGCCCCTGGTGATGAGCGAGGTGGAGGCCGCCCAGCTCGTCGACGGCCTGGCGCCCCTGATCAAAGCATTTCTCGCGCAGTCTGGGTGAGGCCATGGAGATCAAGCATTTTCTACAGTTCAAGGACCTCAGCCGCGACGAGCTCAACTATCTGTTCGAGCGCACGCGCTGGATCAAGGGCGAATTCAAGGCCTATCGCCGCTATTGGCCGCTCGCCGACCGCACCCTGGTGATGATCTTCGAGAAGGCCAGCACGCGCACGCGGCTGTCGTTCGAGGCCGGCATGCAGCAGCTCGGCGGCTCGGCCATCTATCTGAACACGCGGGACTCCCAGCTCGGGCGCGGCGAGCCGGTGGAAGACGCCGCCCAGGTGATCTCGCGCATGAGCGACGTGGTGATGATCCGCACCTACGAGCAGGAGATCATCGAACGCTTCGCCCGCCACTCGCGCGTGCCGGTGATCAACGGCCTCACCAATGAATACCACCCTTGCCAGATCCTGGCCGACATCTACACCTACATCGAGCACCGCGGTCCGATCCAGGGCAAGACCGTGGCCTGGATCGGTGATTCCAACAATGTCTGCAACACCTGGCTGCAGGCGGCCGAGGTGCTGGATTTCAACGTCCATGTCTCGACCCCGCCGGGCTACGAAGTGGAGCCGGAGCGCGCGGGGCTGTACGGAACGGATCATTACGAGCAGTTCGCTGATCCGATGGACGCCGCCCGTGGCGCCGATCTCGTGACCACGGACGTCTGGACCAGCATGGGCTTCGAGGCGGAGAACGCGGAGCGCATGAAAGCCTTTGCCGACTGGCAGGTGGACGCCGAGATGATGCGCGTGGCGAAGCCCGACGCGCTGTTCATGCACTGCCTGCCCGCGCATCGCGGTGAGGAAGTGACGGCAGAGGTGATCGACGGACCGCACAGCGTGGTGTGGGATGAAGCCGAGAACCGGCTGCACACGCAAAAAGCCTTGCTGGAGTACCTGCTGTTGGGACGCGTCGCATGAATTTCGTCTACTTCAAGGACCTGGACTCGCTGTACCTGGAACTCTCGCCCGAGAACCCGGACCACGCCTGGGAGGCCCATCCCGGCATCCTGCTCAACCTGAGCCGGGACGGCCGGGTCGTCGGGATCGAGGTGGAACGCGCAAGCCAGGTCACCGACCTGTCTCTGCTGAAGGTTGGCAATTTCCCCGGCCCGGTGGAAACCGTCACCGGCCAAACCAAACCCCACTGAGATCCCATGAGCCCCATCAAAAAAGTCGTACTCGCCTATTCGGGCGGCCTGGATACCTCGGTCATCCTGAAATGGCTGCAAGATCGCTATCAATGCGAAGTCGTCACCTTCACCGCCGACATCGGCCAGGGCGAGGAGCTGGAGCCCGCGCGAGAGAAAGCGAAGCAATTCGGTGTGAAGGACATCTTCATTGAGGATCTGCGCGAGGAGTTCGTGCGCGACTTCGTCTTCCCCATGTTCCGTGCCAACACCGTTTACGAGGGCGAATACCTGCTTGGCACGTCCATCGCGCGCCCGCTGATCGCGAAGCGGCTCATCGAGATCGCCCAGATGACCGGCGCCGATGCCATTGCCCACGGCGCCACTGGCAAGGGCAACGACCAGGTGCGCTTCGAGCTGGGCGCCTACGCCCTCAATCCGGACATCAAGATCATCGCGCCCTGGCGCGAGTGGGACCTGCTGTCGCGGGAGAAACTGCTGGCCTATGCGGAAGCCCATGGTATCCCGGTGGAGATGAAGCACAAGGCGGGGGGGTCGCCCTATTCCATGGACGCCAACCTGCTGCACATCAGCTACGAAGGCCGCCACCTGGAAGACCCTGCGGCCGAGCCGGAAGAGGACATGTGGCGCTGGACCGTGTCACCGGAGAAGGCGCCGGATCAACCCGAATACATCGAGCTCGAATACGAGCGGGGCGACCCGGTGGCACTCAACGGCAGGCGTCTTGCGCCCGCCGCGCTGCTGACGGAACTCAACCGCCTCGGGGGCAGGCACGGCGTTGGCCGCCTCGATCTGGTGGAAAACCGTTACGTGGGCATGAAGTCCCGCGGCTGCTACGAAACCCCGGGCGGCACCATCATGCTGCGCGCCCACCGCGCCATGGAGTCCATCACCCTGGACCGGGAGGTCGCGCATCTGAAAGATGACTTGATGCCGCGCTACGCCAGCCTGATCTATAACGGCTACTGGTGGTCGCCGGAGCGCCGGGCGTTGCAGGTGCTGATCGATCACACCCAGGAAAAGGTCAACGGCTGGGTGCGGCTCAAGCTGTACAAGGGCAATGTGATGGTGGTCGGCCGCGATTCGAAGACCGACTCCCTGTTCGACCCGACCATCGCCACCTTCGAGGACGATCAGGGCGCCTACAATCAGGCGGACGCCACCGGCTTCATCCGCCTCAATGCACTGCGCATGCGCATCGCGGCGAGACGCAAACATCGGTAAGACGCTTTTCAACGCAACGGTCGCAAAGATGTCCTCGGTGTCCTTTGCGTCTTTGCGCACTGTGCGTTGCGGAATCAAGGATCCAACATGACTCAGTTTGACAACGTCTCCGTGGTCAAGAAAGCCAACATCTACTTCGACGGCAAATGCGTCTCCCACACCATCTTGTTCCCGGACGGCACCCGGAAGACCTGCGGCGTGATCTTTCCGAGCACGCTCACGTTCAACACCGGCGCGCCGGAAGTCATGGAACTCAACGCCGGCGTGTGCAAGGTGAGGCTGGCAGGCGAAAGCGAGTGGAAGACCTACCGGGGCGGTGAGTCCTTCAGTGTGCCGGGCAACAGCTCTTTCGACATCGAGACCCTGGAGACGCTCGACTACGTCTGTCACTTCCAATAAGTTTTCTTCGCCTGACGGGAGACAATCATGACCACGCTCGCGGTTGTCAAAAAGAAGGGCCAAATCGCCATCGCAGCCGACACCCTGACCAAGTGGGGCACCACCAAGGAGTCGGCCACCTACGTGGTGAACCACGAAAAGATCCTGCCAGTGGGCGACAGCTACGTCGCACTGACCGGCACCACCACCTTCACCCTGATCCTGCGCGACTATTTCGCCAGCCTCGAGACACCGCCGGCGCTGGATTCGGTGAGCAACATTTTCCGCGCCTGGCAGGAGCTGCACGCGGCGATGAAGGAGCGCTACTTTCTCAATGCCCACGAGGACAAGGAGGATGACCTCGAAACCTCCCGCATCCACGTGCTGATCGCCAATCCCCATGGCATCTTCGGCGTGGGCGCCCACCGCACGGTGCAGGAATTCTCCCGATTCTACAGCTACGGCGCCGGCAGCGAATACGCCATGGGCGCCCTGTACGCGGCCTATGACCAGCCCCGTATGAACGCGGAGGCGTTGGCGCGACTCGCGATCGAGTGTGCAGCGGAGTTCGACGACAGCACCGGTGGGCCGATCACCAGCTTCGCGCTTAAAGCCCGCAACTAGGAACAGGATCATGCCGTCCTTCGATATCGTTTCCGAAGCCGACAAGCAGGAAGTCAGGAACGCGGTCGAGCAAGCCAACAAGGAAGTCGGCAACCGTTTCGACTTCAAGGGCTCGGATGCGCGGGTGGAACAGGCCGACTACGTCCTCACCGTGTACGCCGATGATGAATTCAAACTCGGCCAGGTGCAGGACGTGCTCAATGCCAAGCTGGTGAAACGCGGCATCGATCTGCGCTGCCTCGATCTCGGCAGAGTGGAAAAGGTGTCGGGCAACAAGGTCAAACGCACGGTCACGGTGAAGACCGGCATCGAGACCGAACTGGCCAAGAAGATCGTGCGGCTCATCAAGGACAGCAAGCTCAAGGTACAGGCCAGCATCCAGGGCGACGCCGTGCGCGTCTCCGGCGCCAAGCGCGACGCCCTGCAGGAAGCCATCGCGCTAATCCGCAAATCCGTCACGGATTTCCCGCTGCAGTTCACCAACTTTCGCGACTGATGCCCAAGGTCCTCGTTCCCCTCGCGCCAGGTTTCGAGGAACTCGAAGCCATCACCGTCGTCGACCTCTTGCGTCGCGCCGGGATCGAGGTGGTGACCGCGGGACTCGCTGCCGGCCCGGTGCGCGCAAGCCGCGGCACCGTGCTGCTGCCCGATACCACGCTCGATGATGCGCTGACGCAGGACTATGACATGGTGGTGCTGCCCGGCGGCATGCCGGGCGCAAAACACCTGAATGAGGATGCGCGGGTAAAGGCGCTGCTGCGCCGAATGGCCGACCGTGGCAAATTCACTGGCGCCATCTGTGCGGCACCCATCGTCCTGGCCGAGGCCGGGCTGCTCGCCGGCAAACGCGTCACCAGCTACCCGGGCTTCGTGGACACGATGGATCTGGCGGATGTGACCTATGTGCACGACCCGGTGGTGCAGGACGGCAAGGTGATCACCTCGCGCGGCCCCGGCACGGCGATGGATTTCGCCCTGCACCTGATCGAGGTTCTGGTGGGCCGCGCCAAGCGCGACGAGGTGGAGGCGGCCCTCCAGCGGCCGCACGCTTGATTTGGTCATGGCTGCGCTGGTCCGCCGGCTGACCGCCACCCTTGCGTGCCTCGCCCTCCTCTTCGCCGCGGCACAGGCAAGGGAGGGGCTGCCGACGGTTGCGCTCGCCGCCCTGCCACCGGAGGCCCAGGCCACTTTGGCGCTGATCAAGCAGGGCGGGCCCTTCCCCTACCGGAAGGACGGGACCGTGTTCCACAACCGCGAGCGGCGCCTGCCCCCACAGCCCACCGGATATTATCGGGAATACACCGTGCCCACACCCGGCGCGCGCGACCGTGGCGCACGGCGCATCGTCGCCGGGGGGCCCGGAGAGTATTACTACACCGCGGATCACTACCGCAGCTTCCGCCGCATCGTCGAATCGCCATGAACATCGTGCCCTATCTCGCCGCCCCCGACGCCGCGCCCGGCGTGTTTCGCGTGCCCACCGCCATCGACGACGGGCCACTGCTGCAATTCGTACGTGATCGCGGCCTGCGGCTCTATCGACTCGATCTCGCCGGGGTGGCAGACAAGTCCACGCTGCTCGCGCACTTCGCGCGCACGCTGCGTTTCCCCGAGCACTTCGGCGCCAACTGGGACGCGCTGGAGGATTGCCTCACCGATCTGGCCTGGGACAGCGCCCAGGGCTATGTCCTGCTGCTGGAACACGCCGATGCCTTGTTCGGGCAGGAAGCGTTGTCCGCGCCGCTCATCGACCTCCTCAATGACGTCGCAACGTGGTGGGACGAGCAGGGGGTGCCCTTCTGGGTCATCGTGGTGGACCCGGCGGCGGTGGCCACCCGCCTGCCGCGGTTGGACGCGGCGCGGACGTGAGCCCAGCCTGGCAGGAGGTGCTCGCGTTCTGGTTCGGCGCGCCGGCAGAGGGCGTGACCCCCGGGCGCAGGCGCCTGTGGTTTGGCAAGGATGCGACCATCGACGCGCTGATCCGTACCCGCTTCCTCCCCCTGCACCGACAGGCAGCCAGCGGTGAACTCGATGCCTGGCGCGAGGCGCCCGCCTCCTGCCTGGCACTGGTGCTCCTGCTCGACCAGTTTTCGCGTCACCTGTATCGGGACACCCCGCGCGCCTTCGCCTGCGACCCGCAGGCGCGCGCCATCGCCGCCCATGGGCTCGCCTGTGGCTTCGATGCCGCGCTCAGCCCGGTGGAACGCGCGTTTCTCTACCTGCCTTTCGAACACAGCGAGGACGCCACGGATCAGGCACGGGCAGTGGCCCTGTTCGCCGCGATCCGGGATCTGCCGGACATGCGCGGCTTCTACGACTACGCCCTGGCGCACCAGCGTGTCATTGCGCGCTTTGGCCGTTTCCCCCACCGCAACGCCATTCTCGGACGTCCCTCGACGTCCGAGGAGCTCGCCTACCTGCAGGAGCCCGGCAGCGGCTTCTGAGCCCACGTGCCTGCGACGAAATGCCGCACCTTATCGTCATCACCCGCGAGGGCTAAAATCGCACCTTGCCATGACACAGGATTCAAGGCCCACGCCTCCCGAGGCCGCCAACCTAAGGCGCCTGTTCTGGCTGCGCAACATCGCCATCGCCGCAGCACTCTCCGTCATGGCCATCGCCCATGCGGTGATGGGCATTGGGCTTGCGATTCCTGCCCTGCTCGCCACACTGGGCGCATGGGCCGCGGTCAATGCCGCCACCCTGTGGCGCATGCAGCGCGCCTGGCCGGTGCACGACGGCGAACTGTTCGGCCACTTGGTGGCGGATACCCTGGTGCTGGCTCTCCTGTTCCATTTCAGCGAAGGACCGGCGAACCCTTTCGTCACGCTGTTCCTGGTGCCGATCGTGGTCGCCGCCACCCTCCTGCCCGGACGCTATACCTGGGCCATCGTGGCCCTCACCTTGGCCTGCTACAGCACGCTGCTGTGGAATTACGTGGGCACGCCGATGGCTGGGGTAAGCCATGAACACGGTCAGACGCAGTCATTCGAGCGTCACGTCTTTGGCATGTGGATCAACTTCGTTCTCACCGCGCTTTTCGTCGCCGGCTTCGCGGTAAAGATGCGCGAATCGGTGCGGGAGCGGGACCGCCTGCTCGCCCGCGCGCGGGAGCGCACCCTGCGGGACGAGCAGATCGTCGCCCTCGGCGCTCAGGCAGCGAGTGCGGCGCACGCACTGGGCACACCGCTTGCCACCCTCGCGGTGTTGTCGAAAGAACTGGAGCGGGACCCGGCCGCCACGCCGGCCCTACGCGAAACCGCCACCACCATGCGCGCGCAGATCGAGATCATCAAGCAGCACGTGGCGGACATGCTGACACGAGCCGGACAGTCCCGTGCCGGCGGGTTACGGCGCGTGGGCCTGGACGCGGAAATGCGCCGCATTCTGGACACCTGGCAGGTCACACGCCCCGACGCCGTGGCAGCCTATCGCACCGTCGCGACGGGGGACGCGCCCGAGGTGCTCATCGATGCGCAATTCGAGCGCGCCATGATGAACCTGCTCGACAACGCCCTCGAAGCCAGCCCCGAGGGCATCGAGGTGGAAATCGGCTGGGATGCGGCTCAGGTCCACATCGAGATCCTGGACCACGGCCCCGGGTTGACGCCGGAGGCGCTCGCGCAGGCCGGCCAGACCATCTTCAGCACCAAGGGCGAACATGGCAGCGGCCTGGGCATGGTGCTTGCAAACGCCTCCATCGAAGCTCTGGGCGGGCGGGTACGGTGGTTCAACCGCCGCGGCGGGGGCGCCGTGACCCGCGTGGATCTGCCCCGCACCCCGGAGGCACAGGCATGAACGGCGCCGCGCAGCCCAGCCTGCTTCTGGTGGATGATGACCCGATCTTCCGTGACGTGCTGGCGACAGCACTCAGACGCCGCGGCTTTACGGTACGCACCGCCCACGACGTGGCGAGCGCGACCGCGCTGGCCGAGGCCGACCCGCCCGAATACGCCGTGGTCGATCTGAGGATGCCCGGCCCCTCCGGACTCAAGCTCGTGGCGACGTTGCGGCGCCTCGATCCGGAAACCCGCATCGTGGTGCTGACCGGCTACGCGAGCATCGCCACGGCGGTGGAAGCCATCAAGCTGGGGGCCACGCATTATCTGGCCAAGCCTGCCGATGCGGACGAGATCGTGGCCGCGCTGAACCGCGGCGAGGCCAATCCCGAGCTGGGGGTGACCGCACAGCCGCTCTCGGTGGATCGCCTGGAATGGGAGCATATCCAGCGCGTGCTGGCGGAACACGAAGGCAACATTTCCGCCACCGCACGCGCCCTCAAAATGCATCGCCGCACCCTGCAGCGCAAGCTGGCCAAGCGGCCGGTGCGGCAGTAGACGGTTTCGGTCTTGGTTTTCGTCGAGCGCGGCGGCGGTCCCGCCCTCAAGACTTCAGTCCGGCAATCCAGTGCGTGTACAGGGATTCGGCCACGCGATTCAGGGCCGCCACGCGCGCGTCCACGTCCACCATCATCTCGGCAGCAGTCTGCACCGCGGGGCTGTCGGCCTGTGCGATCTCCTCGGCCCCCACCGCACACCAGGTTTCGATCATCTCCCGCGTCATCTCCACGTGGCACTGCATCCCCAGGCTGTTGCCGATCACGTAGGCCTGATTCGCGCAGTAGGGCGATTCCAGAATGCGCGTGGCGTCCGGGGGTATGCTGAACGTCTCGCCGTGCCAATGGAAGGCCAGAAAACGCCGCGGCACCGCGCCGAACCAGGCGCGGGCGTCTGCATTGTCGAGCACGCTCACTTCCCCCCAGCCGATTTCCTTCACCGGATTGCGCGTGATCACACCGCCGAGGGCCTTGGCCATCAGCTGCCCGCCAAGGCAATGCCCCAACACGGGAATGCCGGCCGCCAGCGCCGCCCGAATGAGGGCCAGCGTAGGCCCGATCCAGGGCAGGTCGTCGTTGACGCTCATCGGCCCGCCCATTAAGACCAGGCCGGAAAATGCCGATGGATCGGTGGGGACGGGTGCCCCGCTGTCGATCTCGACCGGGTGCAGGGTCAGGCCGCGCTGCGCGGCAAATGTGCCAAAATAGCCCGGTCCCTCGGTCGCGGAGAAACGGAACACGGCAATCGGTTTCATAAGAGGCAGGAGGCAACGATGAAGACGGGCTATTTTATTGCACTGACCGCCGTCGCGCTCGGCGCATCCGGCCCGGTGTGGGCCACCGACATCGAGGTCACGGGGCTGTTCAACAACAAGGCCATGGTGTCCATCAATGGTGCCCCGCCCCGGGTGATGTCGGCAGGGCAGACTTCCCCCGAAGGGGTCAAGCTCATCAGCGCCAACTCCAGTGCCGCCACGTTCGAGATCGATGGCAAGCGCCGCACCCTCGGCATGGGGCAGAGCATCTCCACGGCCACCGCCACCGGCGCCCGCCCCTCGGTGAAGCTGCTCGCCGACCGCGGCGGGCATTTCCATACCTTCGGCAGCATCAACGGCCGCCCGATCAAGTTCATGGTCGATACCGGCGCCACCACCATCGCCCTCTCGACAACCCAGGCACACGCGCTGGGGCTGGATCTCCGGGGCGCGGAACGTGGCGGCGTGGCCACCGCCTCCGGCTACGCGCGCGCCCAGCGCATCGTGCTGGACAGCGTCAAAGTCGGTGACATCACCCTCAATCTGGTGGAAGCGGTGGTGATCGACAACATGCCGGGCGACGTGGCCCTGCTCGGCAACAGCTTCCTTTCGCGCCTGGAAATGAAGCGCGAGGGCCAGTATCTCATCCTCACCAAAACTTACTGAACCTCCTGGCCGCGGGGATGTGACCCCGAGGGCAGGGCAACTTCGAGTCTCAGGCCTGCGTCGCGCGGGTTTTGTCGCGCTGGATCAGGGTGTGGGCGCAGTGTTGGGGATCGAGGAGAAGTGCCCTGCCGCAGGGCGGAGCAGGGGCCCCGCAGGCGTGAGCCCCGCGGGGATGCGACCCCGAAGGCAGGGCAACTTCGAGTCTCAGGCCTGCGTCGCGCGGGTTTTGTCGCGCCGGATCAGGGCGTAGGCGGAGTGATTGTGGATAGACTCGAAGTTCTCCGACTCCACCACGTAGGCGTCGATGCGCGGATCCTTGTTGAGGACGGCGGCCACGTCCCGCACCATGTCCTCCACGAACTTGGGGTTGTCATAGGCCCGTTCGGTGACGTATTTCTCGTCCGGCCGCTTGAGCAGCCCGTAAAGCTCACAGGAGGCCTGCTCCTCCGCGACACGGATGAGGTCCTCGATCCAGACGAAGCTGTTGGTGCGCGCCGTGATGGTGACGTGGGAGCGCTGGTTGTGGGCCCCGTAATCGGAAATCTTCTTCGAACACGGGCACAGGCTGGTCACGGGTACCACCACCTTCATGGTCTGGTGGTATTGGCCCTTTTCGATTTCGCCGATGAATGTGACCTCGTAGTCCATCAGGCTTTGCACCCCTGATTTGGGCGCGGTCTTGTTGACGAAATAGGGGAAGGTCATTTCCACGTGGCCCGACTCCGCCTCGAGCCGCGTCACCATCTGGCGCAGCATGTGCTCGAAGGATTCCACCGAGATCTCACGCTCGTAGCCGTTGAGGATCTCCACGAAGCGCGACATGTGCGTGCCCTTGAAGTGATGCGGCAGATACACGTACATATTGAACGTGGCGACGGTATGCTGCACGCCGCCTGTCTTATCGGCCACCTTGACCGGGTGGCGGATCGCCTTGATGCCGACCTTGTCGATGGCGATCTGGCGGGTATCGGGCGTCGCCTGGACGTCGGCAATGGGCAAAACTTCGCATTGGTTCATGGACTTGATCCTTCAGGCCGGAGTCATTTGCCCACAGTATAGGCCAGATCAATAGTTGAGTAAACTGATCGGGTAATGCGTTTGATCGCATCGACGATGCCCGCCACGTCCAGCCCGCAGCGAGCGAGGAGCGCGGCGGAATCCCCGTGCTCGACGAAACGGTCCGGCAGGCCGAGCAGCACGAGGCGCCTTTGCACCCCCAGTCCCGCAAGGCATTCCGCCACGGCGCTGCCGGCCCCACCGGCGATGACGTTTTCCTCCAGGGTCACCAGGATCTCATGGTCCTGGGCCAGCCGCTTCACCAGGGCTACATCCAGGGGTTTGACGAAGCGCATGTTGGCCACCGTGGCGTCGAGCGCATCAGCCGCCAGCAAGGCTGGCGCCACCATGCTGCCGAAGGCGAGGAGCGCGATCTTCGTGCCTTCGCGGCGCACTTCCCCGCGTCCCCAGGGCAGCGCCTGCATCTCCGTCTGCACCGCGACCCCCACACCCGCGCCGCGCGGATAACGTACCGCCGTGGGCCCGTCGTGGCAGAACGCGGTATAGAGCATCTGGCGGCATTCGTTCTCGTCGGCCGGCGCGAGCACCGCCATGTTGGGCACGCAGCGCAGGAAGGAGAGGTCGAAGGCCCCGGCGTGGGTGGGCCCGTCGGCGCCCACCAGCCCGGCCCGGTCGATGGCCAGCATGACCGGCAGGTTTTGCAGCGCGATGTCGTGGATCAGCTGGTCGTAGGCGCGCTGCAGGAAGGTGGAGTAGATGGCCACCACCGGTTTCATGCCCTCGCACGCCAGACCCGCGGCGAAGGTGAGCGCATGCTGCTCGGCGATGCCCACGTCGAAGTAGCGGTCCGGGAACCGTTCGGCAAAGGACACCAGCCCGGAGCCTTCGCGCATGGCGGGGGTGATGCCGATGAGCCGCCAGTCCTTCACTGCCATGTCGCAAAGCCACTCGCCAAAGACCTGGGTATAGGTCGGCTTGGCGCCGCCGCCCATCGCCACGCCCTGGGCCGGGTTGAATTTCGCCACCCCGTGGTAGAGACAGGGATCCTCCTCCGCGAGCTTGTAGCCCTGCCCTTTTTTGGTGACGATATGGAGAAACTGGGGCCCATCGAGCTTGCGGATGTTCGACAGGGTATCGATCAGTGCATTCAGGTCATGGCCGTCGATGGGGCCCACGTAGTTGAACCCGAACTCCTCGAACAGGGTGCTCGGCATGACCATGCCCTTGACGTGCTCTTCCGCACGTTTGGCCAGTTCCTTGATCGGCGGAATCGCGTCCAGCACGCGAGCGCCGCGGCGCTTGACCTCGGTATAGAAGCGTCCGGACAGCAGCTTGGCGAAATAGTGGTTGAGCGCGCCGACGTTGGGCGAGATCGACATCTCATTGTCATTCAGGATCACGAGCAGGTTGGCATGGCTGGCCCCGGCGTTGTTGAGCGCTTCGAAAGCCATGCCGCCGGTCATCGCACCATCGCCGATCACCGCCACCACGCGCCGCGCCAGTGCCTGGCGCTGGGCCGCCAGCGCCATGCCCAGCGCCGCGGAGATGGAGGTGCTGGCATGTCCAGTGCCGAAGGTGTCATAGGGACTCTCCTCGCGCTTGGGAAAACCGGCGATGCCATCCAGCATGCGCAGGCGCGCCATGGCCTCGCGGCGGCCGGTGAGGATCTTGTGGGCATAGGTCTGATGCCCCACGTCCCACACGATGCGATCCTCGGGCGTGTTGTAGACGTAGTGGAGTGCGATGGTGAGCTCCACGGTGCCGAGGTTGGAGGCCAGATGGCCGCCCGTCTTGGATACGCTTTCGAGGAGAAACGCGCGCAACTCGTCGGCGAGTTGCGGCAGCCGCTCCCGCGGCAGCGCCCGCAGCTGGTGCGGGTCGTTGATCTGTTCGAGCAGGCGTTCTTGGGTCATGGTCAGAACTTGCGCAATACGATGAAATCCGCCAGCGCCCGCAGCCGCGCCGCGCCTTTGCCGAAGGCGGCGAGTGCATCCAGGGCGTCCACGCGCAGCTCTTCGGCGAGGCGCCGTGCGCCCGCTGCGCCCAGGAGGCTCACGTAGGTGGGCTTGTTCTGCTCCGCATCCTTGCCCGCCGTCTTGCCCAAGGTCGCAGTGCTGGCCTCGGCATCGAGCACGTCGTCCACCACCTGGAAGGCAAGCCCGACGCATTTGGCAAAATGATCCAGACGCGCCGTGTCGGACTCGGACAGATCGCCGCACAGCGCCCCCAGCATCACCGAGGCCCGAATCAGTGCGCCGGTCTTGTGGATGTGCATCAGCTCGAGCTCGGGCAGACTCAGGGTTTGCCCCACCGCGGCCAGGTCGATGGCCTGCCCGCCCGCCATCCCGCGGGAGCCCGCTGCCACCGCGAGCAGCGCCACCATCTCCAGCTGCCGGTGCGCATCGTCGGCCAGCGGATACTGGGCGAGGAGCTGGAACGCGAGACTTTGCAGGCTGTCCCCGACGAGCAGTGCAGTGGCTTCATCGAATTCCACGTGCACGGTGGGCTTGCCACGCCGCAGCACGTCGTCGTCCATGCAGGGTAAATCGTCGTGCACCAGGGAATAGACGTGGATCAGTTCCACCGCCGCCGCAGCGATCTCCAGCCGCTCCGGGTGCGCCCCCGCAAGCTCGCCGGCGGCGAAGACCAGCAGCGGCCGCACGCGTTTGCCGCCGCCCAGCACCGCGTAGCGCATGGCATCATGCAGGCGCGTCGGCACGATGTCGGCGGTCGGCAGGACGCGCCCCAGCACGGTCTCCATGCGCGATTGCAGGCGGCCTGCCCAGTCCTGGAAACTAATCGGCACGGTCACGGGGAAGCGGCTCGAGCTGGTTCGATTCGGTCAGGACGCGTACCTGCTGTTCCGCCTCCTGCAGGGTTTGCTGGCAGAACTTCAACAACTCGGTGCCGCGCTTGTAGGCATTGAGGGACTCTTCGAGGGGCAGCTGCCCCGACTCCATGCTGGCGACGATTTTTTCCAGCTCTGCGAGCGCGCTTTCGAAGGTCGGGGCTTTGGGGGCTTTGCTCATGGCTCGCGCAAGGGGTAAAAGTGCTTAGAATACTGCAAGTTGCCGCTCGGGACCACAGGGAGACGACGACCTGACGTTACGCCGTTCCGACCTTCGGCGCGCCTTGCCCACGGCCCCAATTTCGGACATAATTGTCGTTTTAAAACTAATTTAGTTTGACGCTGTCCCACGCGGGCTGCAAGGCAGGCATTTCCATCCATGTAACAGACGACACGGGCCCCTATGTCCGACCTTTCGACCACGGCGTTGCACGCCAGTACCACCCAGCTGCCCATCAGCTGGTACTTCGACCCGAATATTTACCAGCTCGAGCGCAGGCTGCTGTTCGACCAGGGCCCTGGGTACGTCGGGCACGAGCTGATGGTGCCGAACGTCGGCGACTATCACGTGCTCGACTGGATGGATCAGGGCAAGGTGCTCGTGCGTGACCAGCACGGCATCCAGCTGCTCTCCAATGTCTGCCGGCATCGTCAGGCGGTCATGCTGAAAGGCCGCGGCAATACCCGCAACATCGTCTGCCCGCTGCACCGCTGGACCTATGACTTGGGCGGCAAGCTGCTCGGTGCGCCGCATTTTCCGGCAAACCCCTGCCTCGACCTGGGGCGCACGCAGCTGCAGAACTGGAACGGCATGCTCTTCACCGGCCCGCGCAGGGTGGCGGAGGACATGGCACGGCTGGGGGTGCTCAAGGACCTGGATTTCTCCGGCTACCAGCTCGACCGGGTGGTGATCCAACCCTACGCTTTCGGCTGGAAAACCTTCATCGAGGTCTACCTGGAAGATTACCACGTGGTGCCGTTCCATCCAGGTCTCGGCCAGTTCGTCGACTGCAACGACCTGCGCTGGGAGTTTGGCGAGTGGTATTCGGTTCAGACCGTGGGCGTCAACCAGGCGCTGGGCAAGCCGGGCTCGCCGGTCTACGCCAAATGGCACGAACAGGTGCTCAGGTATCGCGCTGGCGAAGTCCCGCCCCACGGCGCGATCTGGCTCACCTACTACCCCAACATCATGGTGGAATGGTATCCGCACGTGCTGGTGGTGAGTACGGTGTGGCCCACCGGCATCGAATCCTGCGTCAACGTGGTGGAATTCTACTATCCGGAAGACATCGCGCTGTTCGAGCGCGAATTCGTCGAGGCGGAGCAGGCGGCCTACCACGAAACCGCGGTGGAGGACGAGGAAATCTGCCAGCGCATGCAGGATGGGCGCAAGGCCCTGTGGCAGCGTGGGGACGACGAGATCGGGCCCTACCAGTCGCCCATGGAGGACGGCATGGTGCACTTCCATGAGTTTCTGCGGCGGCAACTCGCCCCGCATTTATAGCCCCGCACAGCGCGCAGCACGGCGAAAGGCAAGACCATTTCCAGCGCAAAGACGCATGGGGCACACAGGCATGCGTAGACACCCCTGCGTCCTGGCGCCCGTCCGGTTTCGTTCAAGCCTCGTGGGAGTAGGCAGATGAAATCCGCCTGGATGATCGTCGCCGGCTTCCTGTTTGCCCTCATGGGGGTTTTCGTGAAACTCGGTGCCGCCCATTTTTCCAGCGCCGAGCTGGTGTTCTACCGCTCCCTCATCGGCCTGGCGGTGATCTATGCCCTGGTGCGGGCACGGCGCCAGTCCCTGGCCACGCAGCACCTCTCCGCCCATGCCTGGCGCGGCCTGTCCGGCCTGGTGGCGCTGATGCTGTTCTTCTATGCCATCACGGTCCTGCCGCTTGCCACCGCCATCACCCTCAACTACACCTCGCCACTGTTTCTTGCCCTGCTGCTGACGGTGCTGATGAAGGAGACGCCACGCTGGTGGCTGATCGGGGCGATCGCGGGCGGCTTCGCCGGTGTGGTGCTGCTGCTCAACCCCACCTTCCATGAGCAGGATCTCGCTGGGGGGCTCATCGGTCTGCTCTCCGGCTTCTTCGCCGGCGTTGCCTACGTCAACGTGCGCCACCTGGGCCAGCTGGGCGAGCCGGAATGGCGCATCGTGTTCTACTTCACTCTGATCTGCACCCTCGGTACCGGCCTCTGGCTGCTCGCCCATGAACTGCACCCGCTGACTTGGCGCAATGTGCCGATCCTGCTCGGACTGGGCGCCACCGCCACGCTCGCGCAGCTGGCGATGACCCGTGCCTACCGGCTGGGCGACCCGCTGGTGGTCGGCAGCCTTGCCTACAGCACGGTGGTGTTCGCGAGCCTGTTCGGCATCGTGTTCTGGGGCGAGACTCTGGCAACCGGAGCCTGGGTCGCCATCGCCCTCATCGTGGCCAGCGGCATCGTGAGCAGTCGCGCGACCGTGAACCCGCCGTCGCTTGCCCGTCCACGGGTATAATTCAAGATATGCTTATCCGATTATTGGGGTGGGCGCCCCTGCCTTCCCGGGCTGCCTGCCGTTTCATGCCAGCCCGGGGTTGAGGCTATGGGCCAGGAAATCACCCGGATGCACTTTGCGGCGGAGGACTTCGCCGCCTTTGGCGCCCGTTTGCGCGAAGAAACGGCGCAGCTCGAACGTGCGCTCGCCGCAGGCGATTTCGCTGCCGCGGGCTACGTCGCAGGCTTCGAACTCGAGGCCTGGCTCGTGGATCACAATCATTATCCCGCGCCGATCAACGAACGATATCTCAAGTGGCTGGACAGCCCGCTGGTGGTGCCGGAGCTGTCCAGGTTCAACGTCGAGCTGAACAGCACACCCGAGCCCCTCGGCGCGCAGACGCTCGCGCGCATGAAGCGCGAACTCACCCAGACCTGGCGCCACTGCCAGGAAGTGGCGCATGAACTCGATGCAGCACTGATCATGATCGGCATCCTGCCGACCATCCGCAAATCGGCGCTGACCCTGAAAAACATGTCGCCCATGAACCGCTATTACGCCCTCAACGAGCAGGTGTTCCGTAGCCGGGCGGGCAAACCGCTCAGGATCGAGATCGTCGGGCGTGAGCGGCTCGCCCTGGAGCACCCGGACGTGATGCTGGAGGCGGCCACGACCTCGTTCCAGGTGCACCTGCAGGTGCCGGCAGCCGAAGCGCCACGCTACTACAACGCCTCGATCCTGCTCTCGGCACCGATCGTCGCTGCCTGTGCGAACTCGCCCTTCCTGTTTGGCAAGCAGCTGTGGGAGGAAACGCGCATTCCGCTCTTCGAGCAGGCCGTGGACGTGGGCGGAGAAGTCAAGCGCGTCACCTTCGGCAGCGGCTATCTCCCCGCCTCGCCGCTCGAGTATTTCGCCGAAAACCGCGACGCCTACCCGGTGCTGCTGCCCATCCACTTCGACGCGCCGCGGACGCAGTACCGCCATCTGCGCCTGCACAACGGCACCATCTGGCGCTGGAATCGGCTGCTGGTCGGCTTTGATCGGGCCGGTCTCCCGCATCTGCGCATCGAGCACCGGGTGATCCCGAGCGGCCCCACGGTGGCGGATTGCATCGCCAATGCGGCCTTGTACCTGGGGCTGGTACATTTCCATGCGCAGGATTCGATCGCCCCCGAATCGCGGCTCGCCTTCGAACAGGCGCGCGAAAATTTCTACCGCGCCGCACGGGATGGCCTGGAGGCGACCATCGTGTGGCTCGACGGGCGCAGTGGCAAGGTGCGAGAACGCCTGCTCGAGGAGCTGATCCCGCAGGCGCGGCAGGGTCTGCTTGGGCTGGGTATCGCCGCCGAGGACGCGGCCCGGCATCTGTCCATCGTCGAGGCCCGGGTGGCGAGCGGACAGACCGGGGCCGCGTGGCAGCGCGCCTACGCACAGCGCGTCGGATACGATTGGCTGGAACTGTCAGTGGCCTATCTGCGCGGCCAGCAAAGCGGGGTTCCGGTACACGAGTGGGACGTGTGAAATGCCCACGCTGACGGAACTCGATCACCTGCCCACGGGGCTGCTCGACGCGTCTGCGCGTGACCTGCACCGGCTGCTCCCGGGCCCCACCCTCATCCATCTGCCGGGCGTGCACCCCGAACCGCTGTTCGCCTCGGTGCTGCTGCACGGCAACGAGGATACCGGTCTCGCGGCTGTGCAGTCCGTCCTGCGGCGCCATGAGGGTCGCGCGCTGCCGCGGGCATTTTCCTTCTTCATTGGCAACGTCGCTGCAGCGCGTGCGGGCGTGCGTCGCCTGGAAGGCCAGCCGGACTACAACCGTGTGTGGCCGGGCACACCGGAGCCCGAGCATCCCGAAGCGGCGTTGATGCAGCGGGTGGTGGACACGATGCGGGTGCGGCGCGTATTCGCCTCGGTGGATATTCACAACAATACCGGCCTGAACCCACACTACGCATGCGTGAACCGGCTGGACCCCGCGTTCCTGCATCTGGCCACCCTCTTCAGCCGCATCGTGGTCTACTTCACCCGCCCCGCGGGGGTGCAGTCTGCGGCCTTCGCCACACTCTGCCCGGCAGTGACGGTGGAGTGCGGCAAGCCGGGGCAAGGGTCGGGGGTGGAGCATGCCGCGAATTTCATCCAAGCCTGTCTGCGCCTGAGGCAGTTTCCCGCCCATCCGGTGGTGCGGCAGGATCTGGATCTATTCCATACCGTGGCCACGGTGAAAGTGCCGCCAGGCGTGACATTCGGGTTCGACGCGGACGCCGCGCTGCGTCTGCGCGCGGATCTCGATCATCTCAATTTCCGCGAGCTGCCGCCCGGCACACCGCTGGCCCATACGACCGGGGCGGCGCGGCTCATGGCCTGGGACGAGGAGGACCAAGACGTGAGCGAACGCTACTTCGAATGCCGCGCGGGCACCTTGCGCACCCGGCGCGCGGTGATGCCCGCCATGCTGACGCGCGATCTCGAGGCGATCCGCCAGGATTGTCTATGCTATCTCATGGAGCGTTACCCACTGCCGGGCTGAGGGTTTGCCGGGAGGGGCAAAAGTTCTTATAGTGCGGGGCACTCCCATCCGAGCAGACGAGGCGACATGATCAGCATTTCCGCGCAAGGCCGGTTGATCACGGTATCCGTGCTGGGTGAGTTCACCCTGGCAGATTTCAGGGAATTCGAAGAACATGTCCTGTACGGCGTGCGCTTTCAGGGGCAGGTGGACCTGCTGATCGACCTGCGCGACATGATCGACTACACCGTGGATGTGGTTTGGGAGGAGATCAAATTCTCGCGCAGCCACCAGCGTGAATTTGGCCGCGTCGCGGTGGTCACCAGCGACCAGTGGGTGGCCTGGAGCGCCTGGCTGCAGCGCCTGCTGATCGACGCCGACATCCGCGTGTTTGCCGATTTCGACGCCGCCAAAGCCTGGGTGAGTCGTGAGCCTTAGCGTGGCGTTGAACGGCTCCCCCCTCGGGTGTTGGCAGAGCGCCAGGCAGCGTTGCGCGTCATCGGCCGCCTGCACGCCGGTACCGTCCCGCTGTGCCTGCGTGCAGTGGGCGCAGCGGCAGGCTTCGCGCAGGCGGCGGTAACTCAGCACCGAGCGGCTGCCATCAGGCCAGTGCATTTCCAATACCCGGGCTGCTGCATGCTGCCGCAGCAGGGTCGGCACCGCTTCCATGATCTCACACCAGTTCGCCGACGCCCTGTGGCCCGACCTCGATATCGAAGCCGCTCAGCCCGCCTTCCTTGAGCTCGCCGCCCATGGCAGCGAGGCTCTCTTCGCGGATCAGCCCACGCAACTGCCGCACCAGGGCAATGAATTCCGGCGACCCCATCATCTCCGGCGTGCGCGGCCGCGGCAGCGGCACGGTGATCTCGGCCTTGATGCGGCCGGGTCGCGCCGTCATGACCAGGATGCGGTCAGACAGGAAGATCGACTCCTCGATGTCATGGGTGATGAACATCACCGAGATCCTGAAGCGCTGCCACATGTTGGTGAGGATTTCCTGCATCACCGCCCGGGTCTGGGCATCGAGCGCGCCGAAAGGCTCGTCCATCAGCAGCACCTGTGGGCTGGTGGCCAGGGCACGCACGATGCCCACGCGCTGCTTCATGCCGCCGGATAGTTGGTCGGGATAGTGCTTCTCGAATGAGAGCAGACCTGCCAGCCCGAGCAGGGTACGCGCCGCCTCCTCTCGATGGCTGGCACGCATGCCCTGCATCTTGAGACCGAACTCGACATTCTTGCGAACCGTCATCCACGGGAACAGGGAGTATTGCTGGAAGACCATGCCCCGATCGGCCCCGGGCTTCTGCACCGGCTTGCCGTCGAGCATCGCCGTACCCGACGTAGGCGCTACGAACCCGGCCACGACATTGAGCAGCGTCGATTTGCCGCAGCCCGAGGGGCCGATGATGGAGAGGAATTCACCCGGCTTCACCTCCATCGACACGTCCATGACCGCATCCACCGCAGTCGCGTCGTGACCGAACCGCACACCCACGTGGTCGATGACGATGTGGCCCTTGCTGATCGCTTGCGTCATGCCTGACCTCCGCCCGCGCTGCTGGGCAGCCACGGCATCAGGAGATTGCCCAGCAGCCGGATGGCCCCACTGCAGGCCAGACCCAGTACGCCGATGGTCACCATGCCGACGACGATGTCGGCATATTGGATCAGGGAGTAGGCCTCCCAGGTGAGATAGCCGACCCCAAACTGACCAGAGATCATCTCGGCCGCGATCAGGGACACCCACGCCACGCCCATGCCGATCGCCAGTCCAGTGAAGATGTGGGGCAAGGCGGCCGGCAGAATCACTTGGCGCAGCAGCGCGGCTTCGCCGGCGCCGAGGCAGCGTCCTGCGCGCAGCAGGACCGGATCGACACTGCCCACGCCGTGAATGGTATTGAGCAGAATGGGAAAGAACGACCCGAGGAACGTGATGAACACGATACTCGTCTCGTTGGTGGGCCACAGCATCACCGACATGGGCACCCAGGCGATTGCCGGAATCGGCCGCAACACCTCGAATACCGGGAACAGCAGATTGCGCACCGGCCGGTACTGTCCGATGAGGAGGCCGAGGAATACGCCCAAGACGGTGGCGAGGCCGAAGCCGATCAGGATACGCTGCACGCTGAACCAGACGTGCTCGTAATAGCGCGACGTGTTCAGCATGTCGGAGAAGCGTGCCATCACCTCGCCAGGGCTTGGCACATTGGTGAACCGAATGAAAAACTCCAACCGATACCGGGTGGCGAAATGCCATGCGACCACGAACAGGCCGAGAGAGACGGCGGTCCACAACACCCGCGGCAGGGCCGTCCCCAGCCATGCGCCGATGTGGGAGGCAAGCGTGGGCCGCGCCGATACTGCCGGCGTCACCGGCACGCGGGGAGCAGCCGGGGCCGCCGCCACCGCCGCGGGCACCGCTTCGGGCGGCGCGGCTTCTTCGTATATGGGTTTGGGAACGGCACTCATGTTCAACCTCCGGCTTTGGCGACGGCGAGTACCTCGGTGTAGGTGGCGAGGCGCCCCCCGCTCTTCGCTGCCCAGGCCTCGGCATCCTTCTTCAGGAGGAAGGGTACGATTTCGATCTTTTTCGGATCCTTCGTGTTGAGGGCATAGAAGGCCTTGTCCGCGAACAGCTTGATGCCCGTGGTCTTGTCGAACACGAAGGCGACGCCGATCTTCTTGCCTTGTCCGAGCGCCTGCTTGATGGCCGTGAGCGTGCAGGCCGTCGAGCTGTACGCGGTGATGGTGCCACCTTCGATCCAGACCTCGCCCCCCTCGCGCGGTGCCTTGATCGGCTTCTTGCACAGGGGATCGGTACCGCCGATCTCATAGGTGGCGAAGCTGGCCTTCTGCTTCTCGTAGTCGAGCCCTTTTTCCTTGAATGCCTGCCTGATGTAAGCCTCGTTGACCCAAGCGTCGGCGTCAAAATCCTTAACGCGGCCCATGCGTTGCAGCACGCCATGGTCGTACTTGATGGTCTCGACCCATTTCGGCTTGATGGTGGGATCGAGCGTGTGTATACCGCTCGGGCCGAGGAACATGTAGGCGACCTCTTTCTCGATCTTGGTCCACTCCTCGATCTTGGTCGCCGCCTCCACCGGGTTCTTGCGCACCCAGTCATTGGCATCCAACAGCGCCTTCAGGTAGGCAACCACGAACTCGGGATATTTTTCGGCGAAGTCTTTCCGCACCACGACCCCGTGAAAGGTCGGCACCTTCGTCTCGACACCATCAAAGATCTTGCGCGCGAACCCGCGATAGGGTAGCAGCTCGGCAAAGGGCACGAAGTTGGCGTGACCATCGATCTTGCGCTCCTGGATCGCCGTGGTCCCCACCTCCGGGCTTTGGCTCGACAACTCCCAGAAGTCCTGACCCCACCCGCGATCTTCCATCGCCTTGAGCAGCATGCCGTGGGCGGCGGAGCCAAACGGCACCGACACTTTTTTGCCCTTCAAATCTGACAGCTGGAAATAGGGCGAATCCTTGTGTACCACCAGGCCATTGCCGGCGCCGTCCTTGTTATACGCGATCAGGGCGATCAACTCGCTGCGGGTGTCGTTGCCGGCTTGGAAGGTGGCACCGTTCACCAGCAACGGATAATCGCCCATCATGCCAATCTGCAGCTTGTTCGCCACCATGCCGTTGGTGATGGGCGGACCGGACGTGAAGTTCTGCCAGTCGAGCTTGAACTCGACGTCTTTGTACTTGGGTATCTTCTTCAGCTCGGCGAGGTACTTGTCCATCAGTCCGAGCTTTTCGATGACGACGCCGCCGGTCACAGTGTTGGTGGTGGTATTTTGAATCCCGATGCCCACCGTCACCGTCTGGGCGGCGGCACCCACGCTAAACGCCGCCCACAGGACAGCCAGGGTCCAGGTACGGGCGCTGGCAAGCCAGCACCCTACGCTGCCGTTACGCTTCTGCATCTGACACCTTCCTTCCTTGTTTGAATGAATGGATCACTCTCTCTCGTTTAGCAATCGCTATACCAGCAACGGAAGGCCTCATACGAACCCTTTTGCGGATCTTCTCGGTCGGATTCGATCTCGCCTTGGTGCGCGCGTCATCCCTGGGCACCAACGCTGTGCGCTCACGCCAGTTCCGCCACCTCCAGGTACTGACGCTTGTCCTTCACCTCGGCCCAGCTGTCGGCATCAGCCAACGGTTCCGCCTTCACCTTAATCAAGGGCCAGACTTTGGCCAGCTCGGCATTGAGCGCGGTGTACGCCGCATATTCGCCCGGCAAATCGGTCTCGTCATAGATGGCGCCCACCGGACACTCGTCCACGCACAATGCGCAGTCGATACACTCCGCCGGATCGATCACCATGAAGTTGGGGCCTTCGTGGAAGGCATCCACCGGACACACCGGAACACAGTCGGTGTATTTGCATTTGATGCAGGGTTCGGTGACCACATAAGTCATGGGGCGCTCCTCACGGTTGCAAAGTGTTCAAAGCCAGGCGTGCGAGCTTGCGCACATCCGGATCGCTGTCGTGGAGGGCGTGCTCCAGCGCCGGCACTGCGGCCGGATCGCCCACCTCACCCAACGCCACGGCGGCTTCCTTGCGCAGGTTGCTGATCTCGTGGCCGAGCGCCTCGATCAATGCAGGCAGCGCCGCGCGCGCCCTCAACTTACCGAGACTGCGCGCGGCCTTGAGCCGCACCTGCCAATAGGCGTCCGCCATCGTTTCGACCAGCGGTTCGATCGCCTCCGGTGCCTTGAGCTTGCCCAGTGTCGCCGCCGCTTCTTCCCGCACCTGCCAGCAATCGTCCTTGAGGGCCTGGGTGAGCGCGGGGAGCACCTGGCCGGCATCGGCGGCATAGCCCAGGGCGCCCACTGCGATGCGGCGCGCTTCCGCGTCGGGGTCCGTACCGGCGATCGCGGCGATCGCCGGCAGTGCCTTGGGGTTTTTCAGATACCCAAGCACGCCCAGCGCAGCACAGCGCACCATGGGGGTCGGCGCCGAAAGCGCGGCCAGGGCCGGCGCGAACGCTTCCGGACGCCGGAGCTCACGCAGGGCACGCAACAAGGCCGCGGTGGCGAATGGCGTCTTCGCCCGGGGCAGGGCGTCGAGCAGGCGCTCGCCCATCGCCGGGTCCTTGAGCTCCGCGAGTGACGCCGCCGCCGATTCCGCAACCACTGCCACCGGATCCTCCAGCGCACCGATCAGCGCCTCGACCACCTCCGGCAGTTCGAAGCCTTCCAGCGCCTTGGCGGCTTCCGCACGCACGTCGGGATCGGCATCCGCGAGCGCCGCCAGCAGCAGCACTTCCGGCGCATCTTCCTCGCTGTCGAGCACGTCCATCACGGCAATGCGCCGCACGGTGGCATCGGCGTCGCTCAGCCGGCGCCTCAGGTCGCCCGTCGCATTCAGCATCGTGGACTCCTCAACGCAGCAGATACGGAATGTCGACGTGGATCGCCCCGGTGGGACAATCCTTCTCGCAGGGCAGGCAATACCAGCACTCGTCGAATCTCATGTAGGCCTTGCCCTTCGCCATATCGATGGCGAGCAGGTCGAGTGGACACACATCGACACAGACGGTGCACCCCTTGTCGGCGATGCACTTTTCCTCGTCCACCACCACGGGAACGGACACACGGTTCAGCGTCATGGGCATGGCGTACTCCTCAAGCGGCCTGTTTGGTGATGCGCAGGCGGTTGTAGGCCTCCTTCTCGGCTTCGTCGGGCGGCACGATGTAGGGCTCGATGGGCCGCTTGAAGCAACGCATGGTGCCGGTATCATCCTTTTTCAGCTGCGTATGGCAGAACCAATTCACATCGTCCTTCTCCGGGTAATCGACCCGGTAGTGGTACAGGCCCCAGCGTGATTCGGTGCGATACAGCGATGCGCGTGCCGCCATCTCCGCGCAGTCGCGGATGAAGTGCACCTCCATCGCACGCATCAATTCATGCGGGTTGGTGGCGGAGAGCCTGGGCAAATCGGCGCCGATCTCGGCAAACCGGTCGAGTCCGATTTCCATCTTGCGCATGACCTTGGGCGGCTGCAGATAGTCGTTGACGAAGCGCCGCAGCTTGTACTCGACCTGATGCGGTGGCAGCCCGTCTGGGTTGGAGAGCGGTCCCAGCACGCGCCTGCGTTCCGGCGCCACCTGACTCGCATCGACCGGGGCCAGTGTGCGGGTCGCAGCGTATTCGGCGGCGCTTTCGCCGGCGAACTTGCCGTACACGAAAGCGCCGAGCATGTAGTTGTGCGGCACACAGGCCAGGTCACCCGCGGCGTACAGGCCCGGCACCGTGGTCGCCGCCGTTTCATCCACCCACACGCCGGATGCGGAATGCCCACTGCACAAGCCGATCTCGGAGATGTGCATTTCCACCATGCCGTGGCGATAGTCCAGGTGGCGCCCTGCGTGAAAACGCCCGCGACTCGGACGCTCGTTGGTATGCAGAATCTGTTCGATGGTGCTGATGGTCTCCTCGGCAAGATGATTCATCTTGAGGAACACGGGCCCGTTGCCGCCTTCCAGCTCCCGGTAGAACTCCATCATCATCTGGCCGCTCCAGTAGTCGCACTCGATGAAACGTTCGCCCTTGGCGTTGGCCGTGTAACCGCCGAAGGGCCCGGTAACATAGGCGCACGAGGGGCCGTTGTAATCTTTGATCAGCGGGTTGATCTGATAGCATTCGATGCCGGAAAGCTCGGCACCGGCGTGGTACGCGAGGGCATAGCCGTCGCCGGCATTGGTGGGATTCTCGTAGGTGCCGAACAGGTAGCCGGAGCTCGGCAGCCCCAGCCGCCCCGCGGCCCCGGTGCACAGGATCGCCGCCTTGCAGCGGATCACCCCGAAAGTGCCCTCGCGCGTGTCCAGCACCATCGCGCCGGCGATGGCACCGTTCGTATCCAGGAGCAGCCGCGTTGCCATGAAGCGATTGGTGATCTCCACCCGCGCCTTTTTCAGCTGCCGGTAGAGCACCTTCTTCATGTGGTGGCCTTCCGGCATCGGCAGGACGTAGGTGCCAATGTGGTGCACCTTTTTCACTGCATAATCGCCGGTCTCATCCTTCTCGAACTTCACGCCCCAGCGATCGAGCTGGTTGATCATGTTGAAGCTCTCCCGCGCATAGGCCATGACCGTCTTCTGGTTCACGATGCCGTCGTTGGCGACCGTGATCTCCTTCACGTACTGCTCGGGTGTGGCGTGCCCCGGAATGACGGCGTTGTTGAGGCCATCCATGCCCATGGAGATGGCACCGCTGCGCTTGACGTTCGCCTTCTCCAGCAGCATGACTTTCAGATGAGGATGCTTTTCCTTGGCTTTCACCGCAGCCATCGGTCCGGCCGTGCCACCGCCAATCACCAGCACATCCACTTCGGCAATGATGTCGCTCATTCGCTTCTCCTAGACATGGGTCCGTTCGATGCGCAGGCGGTACTGGAACGCATCGCCGCGGTAATAGAGGTATTCGAAATCCACGGGCTGGCCCTCCGTGGTGTAGGTGAGGCGCTCGATACGCAGGACCGGCGCACCCTCCTCGATCTTAAGCAGCCGCGCCAGTGACTCGTCCGCCAGCATCGCTTCGATCTGCAAATGGGCCTCGCCAAGGGCAATGCCGTAGTCGTTTTCCAAAATCAGGAAGATGTCTCGATGGGCCAGGTCTTCCTTGGCGAGACGCTCGCCGATCGCTCGCGGCACATAGGTCACGTCCAGGGAAATCGGCTCCCGGTTGAGGAACCGCAGCCGCCGCAGTTCGGTGACCACGTCACGCTCCCTGAGGTTCAGTTTGGGGGCCACCGTCTTGCCGGCCGCCAGGGCCTTGATACTCACGACTTGGGAAAAGGTCTCGTACCCCATGCGGTTCATCGCCTCGCCGAAGCCCATCAGCTGGCCGATGTTCTGGAACGCCTTGGGCTTGGACACATAGGTGCCCTTGCCGTGGATTTTGAAGATCAGCCCTTCTTTCTGCAGGTCACCCAACGCCTGGCGAACCGTGATGCGCGACACCTTGAAGGCCGCCATCAATTCCGATTCCGAGGGCATTTGCGCGTGCGCCTCGTAGGTGCCGTCCAGGATGCGTGCGCGCAGGATCTCCTTGATTTGCGCATACAGCGGCACGGGTGACAGCGGCAGGATGTTGCTTGATTTCGGCATGGCCTCGCTCGACTTGTTATGACATGTCCTGACAGAGCAAGCGGCGTGCCAACATCGCCCTGGGCCCTCGTGCAGCACCCCTCCCCGCCGTCTGTGTGTCGCATAAGTATTTCATTTGATGCCTCCTTGTGATCTGCAGCCCGGACGCGGAATCGCCGTCTTTCACGGTCAGGAAAGGGCGCCGCAAGCCGGCGACGCCGCACCAGCGAGGTGCACGGGGCTGTCATGGCCGACCAAAGCGGTGCGCGCAACACGCGCCGGGTGCACTCCCTGCTTTGCGGGCGGCATGCAACACCATGCTGAAATGCAGGAAATTCAAAGTGCCGCCAGCATGGCATGCCAGTTGCTAAGCCGGAGACAAACGACTTGGCAAGCAGGTCATGTTGAAAGTGCTGCTCATCGACAATGACGCGATCCGTCGGGATGCCCTGGGGGACAGTCTGCGCAGTCAGGGGTACGAGGTGGTCGGCGTTGCGGATCTGCCTCTCGAGCTCGCCGGTGAGATCGACCGCCTGGCACCGGATGTGATCGTGATCGATACGGAGTCGCCCGATCGGGACATCCTGGAACATCTCGCGGTGGTGTCGCGCGATGCGCCGCGACCGGTGGTGATGTTCACCGCCGATGAGGATGAGGCGCGCATGAAACAGGCGCTGCGTGCGGGCGTGAGCTCCTATGTGGTCGGTCCAGTGCCCGCCGAGCGTGTCCGGTCGATCCTACAGGTGGCGATTGCGCGTTTCGAGGCGCACCAGGCCTTGCTGGCAGAACTGGACAGAACCCGCAACGAGCTGGCCGCGCGCAAAGTGATCGAGCGGGCCAAAGGCATCGTGATGCGGCACAAGGGTGTGTCGGAGGACGAAGCCTACCGGCTGCTGCGGGAAATGGCGATGACCCGGCGGCTCAAGCTCGTCGAGGTGGCGCAGCAGGTCATCGACCTGTCGCACATGCTCGCCTGAACGGATGGATTTAACGGCCGCGACCGCCGAGGGTCGCTGAGCCGGCAACGCAACGCGTTGGGACAGACAAAGGCGTCTGGCAGTGCTGCCGCAAGGCAGCCGGTCAGACGTTTTTTTTGCCTGCCATTTTTGGCATTGACTTGACAGGAGATGTGAATGGACCAGACGAAAACACCCTTGGCCGGGACGGTTCCCAGTCCCGAGCGCCGTGAGTTTGTCAAGCAAGCGGTCACCGTCACCAGCGGTGCCGCGCTCATGAGCCTCGTTCCGCCCGGTGTGCGCACCGCCGCCTGGGCCCAGGGTTCGGACGCGCCGGAAAAGACCGAAGTGAAGATCGGCTTCATTCCCCTCACCGACTGCGCCTCGGTGGTGATCGCTTCCGTGATGGGCTTCGACAGGAAGTACGGCATCAAGATCACGCCGAGCAAGGAAGCCTCCTGGGCGGGTGTGCGCGACAAGCTGGTGAACGGCGAGCTCGATGCATCGCACGTGCTGTATGGCCTGATCTACGGTGTGCAACTGGGCATTGGCGGGCCAAAGAAGGATATGGCGGTGCTGATGACACTCAACCACAACGGCCAGGCGATCACGCTGTCCAAACAGCTGCTCGAAAAGGGCGTCAAGGACGGCCCCGCCCTCGCCGCGCAGATCAAGAAAGAGCCGCGCGAATACACCTTTGCCCAGACCTTTCCCACCGGCACCCACGCCATGTGGATCTATTACTGGCTGGCAGCCTATGGCATCAACCCGTTTACCGAGGTAAAAACCATCACCGTGCCACCGCCGCAGATGGTGGCCAACATGCGCGTGGGCAACATGGACGGCTTTTGCGTCGGCGAGCCGTGGAATGCGCGTGCCATCCGCGACGGCATCGGGTTCACTGCCGCCACCACCCAGGACATCTGGAAGGATCACCCGGAAAAGGTGCTTGGCACCACCCGGGCGTTCGTGCAACAGTATCCCAACACGGCCCGCGCCATGATCATGGCAATCCTGGAGGCCTCCAAGTTCATCGACACCATGAGCAACCGCTCCAAGGTGGCCGACATCATCAAGGACAAGTCCTACGTCAACACCGATTTCGACTCGATCGAGGACCGCATGCTCGGCCAGTACGACAACGGCATCGGCAGGAAGTGGCAGGACCCGAACTACATGAAGTTTTACAACGACGGCGCAGTGACTTTCCCCTACCTCTCCGATGGCATGTGGTTCCTCACCCAGCACAAGCGCTGGGGATTGTTGAGGGACCACCCGGATTATCTGGCCGTGGCCAAGCAGGTAAACCAGATCGAGCTGTACAAACAGGCCGCCGCACAGGTGAAAGTGCCCGTGCCGAAAGACCCCATGCGCAGCGCCACCCTGATCGATGGCGTCACCTGGGACCCGAAGAACCCGAAGGCCTATGCCGACGGCTTCAAGATCAAGGCTTGAGCATGATTTAGCCCCCGGCGCAGCCGGAGTGAAAGGAACACACCCATGAACGCAGTGACTTTGCAGGATCGCAACCTGACCGAGGTGCTGGCCGAGGCGGAGACCCTGTCCATCGCCGCGCCGCGGGCCCCGGCCGCAGAGCCGGCGCTGCCGCCGCGGCGCACGCCCTGGTTACAGACCGACGTCGGCAGGCGCTTTGCCGAGGGCGTCGGGGTCGTCTTCAGGGGCGTCATTCCGCCCGTACTAGGCCTTATGCTCTTCATCGGCGTCTGGGCCCTCATTGCCAATAGCGGCGCCAAGATTCCCGGTCCGGCGGAGACCTGGACATCGGCGGTGGAACTGTTTTCCGATCCGTTCTACGACCGCGGCCCGAACGACAAGGGCATCGGCTGGAACATCCTCAACTCGCTCTACCGTGTGGGGATCGGCTTCGGCCTCGCGGCGTTGCTCGGCATTCCGCTCGGCTTCATGATCGGGCGTTTCGCGTTCCTCAGACAGATGGCGGCTCCGATCATCAGCATCCTGCGCCCGGTCTCGCCGCTGGCGTGGCTGCCCATCGGCCTGCTCGTGCTGCAAAAGGCCGAGCCGGCCTCGATCTGGGTCATTTTCATCTCCAGCATCTGGCCCATGGTGCTGAACACCGCCGCCGGCGTGCAGCGCATTCCGCAGGACTACATGAACGTGGCGCGCGTGCTCAACCTATCCGAGTTCAAGGTCTTCACCAAGATCCTGTTTCCGGCCGTGCTGCCCTACGTGCTCACCGGCGTACGGCTGTCCATCGGTGTGGCGTGGCTCGTGATCGTCGCCGCGGAAATGCTCACGGGCGGCGTGGGCATCGGGTTCTGGGTGTGGGACGAGTGGAACAACCTGAATGTCGCCCACATCATCATCGCGATCTTCGTCGTGGGCATCGTCGGCCTGCTGCTGGAACAGGGGCTGATGCTGCTGGCGAAGCGCTTCAACTACGATTGACGCAACGGTACGCGGGAGACGCTGATGCGAAGCTACCTACAGATCGAAAATGCAGGGATGGTGTTCGACACCAAGAAGGGACGTTTCACCGCACTGACCGGGATCGACCTGACGATCGACCAGGGCGAGTTCGTCGCTTTGATCGGGCACTCGGGCTGCGGCAAATCGACCCTGCTCAACCTGGTGGCGGGACTGCTCGACCCCACCGAAGGCGTGCTACTGCTGGCGGACAAGGAAATCAAGGGCCCAGGACCAGAACGCGCCGTGGTGTTTCAGAACCATTCGCTGCTGCCTTGGCTCACCGCCTTTGAAAACGTCTATCTGGCCGTGGAGCAGGTGTTTGGCGCGAGCGAATCGAAGAAGCAGCTGAAGATGCGCACGAGTGCCGCACTGGAACTGGTGGGCCTCAGCCATGCCGCCCACAAGCTGCCCGGTGAAATCTCCGGCGGCATGAAGCAACGTGTGGGCATCGCTCGCGCACTGGCCATGGAGCCCAAGGTGCTGCTGATGGACGAACCCTTCGGGGCACTCGACGCGCTGACCCGCGCCCACCTGCAGGACGAACTGCTGAAGATCGTCGCCGCGACGAAAAGCACGGTCATCATGGTGACGCACGACGTGGACGAGGCCGTGCTGCTGTCCGACCGCATCGTCATGATGACCAACGGACCGGCGGCCACCATCGGCGATATCCTCACCGTGGACCTGCCGCGGCCGCGCGATCGGCTGGCGCTGGCCGAGAGTGCGCATTACCACCACCTGCGCAGCCAGGTGCTGGACTTCCTTTACAGTCGACAGAGGCGGCCGGCCGCAGCTGCCTGAAGCCGGTCCCCGCACGGCGCCCGGGCCTAGACGCGCCAACGCCCGCGCCGCGTGCCCTGAGGCAGTGAGGCCCGTTTCGGCGCCCTCAGCGGTGAGCGCAGGCCGCTTGCGTCGATCCGCTCACGGCCGTGCGGTCGAGATACACCAGCCCCGCCGCCACCTTCACCGCGTGGCGGCCGGCACATCCCACATCGGGCTCCACGGCCTGGCCATCTTCGAGCCGGATCTTCCAGCCATGCAGCGGGCAGGTGACGGTATCGGCGGCAACGATGCCTTGCGACAGCGGGCCGCCTTTGTGGGGACAGCGGTCGTTGAGAGCGAAAACGCGGTCGTCTTCTGTGCGGAACAGTGCAATATCCCCCTGCTCGGTACGCACCACGCGCGCACCGAGCCTGGGAATCTCGGTGAGGGCCGCGACTTTGATCCAGTCGTTCATGGGGTTTCCTATAGGCTAAGCGGTTCGAATTCGTGACGCGCCACACCTTCCTTGGCGCGCTCCAACCAGGGATCTTTCTCGCGGCTCAGGGCGAACTGCAGGCGTTCCCATGCAGCCTTCCGGCCTTCCGGGTCCTCCAGCACCCGCTGCCTCACGTACTCCATGCCCACCCGTGCCACCCAATGCACCGTGCGCTCCAGGTACCAGGCCTCCTCGCGGTAAATTTGCAGAAAAGCCCCTGTGTATTCCAGCACCTCCTCTGGCGTCTTCACCTTCACCAGGAATTGCGCCACCTCGGTCTTGATACCGCCATTCCCGGCGACGTAGATCTCCCAGCCGGACTCCACCCCGATCACGCCAACGTCTTTGATCGCCGCCTCGGCACAGTTGCGTGGACAGCCGGAGACGGCGAGCTTGACCTTGTGCGGCGCCCACATCTTCCACAGGGCCTTCTCCAGATCGATGCCCATTCGGGTCGAATCCTGGGTGCCGAAGCGACACCATTCGGAGCCCACACAGGTCTTCACCGTGCGCAGCGCCTTGCCATAGGCGTATCCCGAGGGCATGTCCAGTTCCGCCCACACCTTGGGCAGGTCTTCCTTTTTGACCCCCAGCAGGTCGATGCGCTGGCCACCCGTCACCTTGACGGTCGGGATCGCGTATTTCTCCGCCACCAGGGCGATGCGCTTGAGCTCTGCCGGCGTGGTCAGCCCGCCCCACATGCGGGGCACCACCGAGTAAGTGCCGTCCTTCTGGATGTTGGCGTGCGCCCGCTCATTGATGAAGCGCGACTGTGGGTCGTCCTCCGCCTCGCCGGGCCAGGTAGAGATCAGGTAATAGTTCAGCGCAGGACGACAGGAGGCGCAGCCGTTGGGTGTGCGCCAGCCGAGATGCTGCTGCACCGCAGGAATCGACAGCAGCTTGTGGGCGCGGATCGCCGCCCGGACCTCTTCATGGGTATGGTCAGTGCAGCCGCACAGTGCCTTGCTCTTGGGCTGCGCGGAGTAGTCGCCACCCAGGGTAAAGGCCAGGATCTGCTCCACCAGCCCCGTACAGGAGCCACAGGAGGACGATGCCTTGGTGTGCTTGCGCACGTCCTCCAGTGTGAACAAGCCTTTTTCCTTGATCGCCTTGACGATGGCCCCCTTGCACACCCCGTTGCAGCCGCATACTTCCATTTCGTCCGACATCGCCGCGGCCTTGTTTTGCCCCAGATGGCCCGTATCGCCGAGATGGCTCTGGCCGAACATCAGGTGGTCGCGGATGTCGGCAATGTTGCGTCCCTCGCGCATCAACTGGAAATACCAGGCGCTGTCCACGGTGTCGCCGTAAAGCACGGCGCCCACGATCTTGTCGTCGCGGATCACCAGCTTTTTGTACACGCCGCCCATGGGATCGGACAAGACGATCTCTTCGGTGCCCTCACCACCCAGGAAATCGCCGGCCGAGAACAGATCGATGCCGGTCACCTTGAGCTTGGTGGACACCACCGAGCCCTGATAGCGGCTGATGCCCATCTCGGCCAGGTGATTGGCACACACCTTGGCCATCTCGAACAGCGGTGCCACCAGTCCATAGCTTACGCTACGATGCGCCACGCATTCGCCCACCGCGTAGATACGCGGGTCATAGGTTTGCAAGGTGTCGTTGACCACGATGCCACGGTTGACGTACAAGCCGCAGGCTTCCGCGAGCGCAGTGTTAGGGCGGATGCCCACGGCCATCACCACCAGGTCCGCGGGAATGACCTCGCCGTCCTTGAACCTGACACCCGTGACACGTCCGTCAGCGCCGAGGATCTCCGCCGTGTTCTTGCCCAGCAGGAAGCGCAAACCACGACGCTCAAGGGCGCCTTGCAACAGCTTCGCTGCCGTGGGATCGAGCTGACGTTCCATCAGGTAGTCCGGCAGGTGCACCACCGTGACATCCATGCCACGCTGCTTGAGGCCATTTGCGGCCTCCAGACCCAGCAGCCCACCGCCGATCACCACGGCGTGGTGATGCCGTGCGGCCGCTTCGATCATGGTATTGACATCGTGAATGTCGCGAAAGCTGATCACGCCGGCCAGATCCTTGCCCGGCACCGGCAGCATGAACGGGTTGGAACCGGTGGCGAGGATCAGGCGGTCGTATTCCGCCATCGTGCCATCCTCGGCGATCACCCTGCGCGCGGCACGGTCGATGCGCGTCACACGCTTGCCGAGGTGAAGCCTGATGCCATGACGGACATACCAATCCACATCATTCAGCATGATGTCCTGGATGGTCTGCTCGCCTGCAAGCACCGGCGAGAGCAGGATGCGGTTGTAGTTGGCGTAGGGCTCGGCGCCGAACACCGTGATGTCGTAGAGATCGGGGACGAGCTTTAACAGCTCTTCGAGGGTGCGGACGCCGGCCATGCCGTTGCCCACCATCACCAGTTTCATGCGTTGCATAGACGAACGACTCCTTCCTTCGAGAACATGCGTTTCGAGCCGCATCGCTCGGGAAGCAGGCGCCGTTGCCTTGCTCCACAGCAGGCCGCCGGGCCTGCGAATGCCACACGCGCTTGCAAATCCTGTGCCACCCGCCCGGCCCGGCCTACCAGGCAGGCCACAGCGGACACGGCACCATGGCGGTGCACGCACGCGGTCCATGCACCAGAATGTGTAACCGAGATCAGGCTGCCGAGCGCGCCCGTGCCGCATGCGCCGCCACCATGCGCTTCAGCTCAGGCACGCAGGAACCGCACTGGGTCCCGCACTTGAGTTTGGCCTGCAGCGCCGCCTGGTCGGCGCCCTGGGCGAGCTCGGCGTGGATCTCGGTCTCCGCCACGTCATGACAGCTGCAGACGATGCGGCCGCGGTGGGTGCCGGTGGGCGCCACCGCCAGCGGCGCCATGACCCAGCGCCGCACCGCTTCGATGCTGCCACCGCGCGCCATCCGTTCCTTGAGCCAGTCGCGTGCGGCGATCTCGCCGACCAGCCGTACGGCCACGATCTCCTGGCCATCCACCAACACGCGCTTGGACACCCCACGCTTGGGGTCACTGTAGGTCATGGCGACGGCGTCCTCGTCGAGACCGGCACGCCGATCAATGTCCGCAAGCCAGTCCGGGGGCGGCACGGCGTCATGGGCCAGGTGCACCACCAGCACGGTGCGCTCGCGCCCATACAAGCCACAGCGGCCGTACCGAAAGCGTGCGAGCAGGGGCTGGATGGCAGCCATGCGTGCAACCGCCTCGCCGCAGCGCAGCAGCACCATTTGCCACGGCAGGTGGATACGCTCCACTTTCACTGCCGCGTGCTTGAGCTCCGGCTGCTTCGACTGGGCATCGATCACCGGCAGGGTGAGGGCGTTGATCCCATCTCCGGCGAGGTAGCGCCCGCCCCAGTGCATCGGCAGATACACCTGCGCCGGTCGCATTTCGTCACAGGTCTCGGCGCGGATCACCAGCTCGCCGCGCCGGCTCACCACCCGCACCAGGTCGCCGTGCCGGATGCGCAATCGCTCCATGTCATCACGGTGCATGGCGAGGGCGGGTTCTTCCACGTGGTTGAACAGCCGCGCCACGGTGCCGGTGCGGCTCATGGCGTGCCACTGATCACGCAGCCGTCCGGTGGTCAGATGAAACGGATAGCGCGCGTCGGTCCGCTCCGCCACCGGCTGATAACGGACCGCCGCAAAGCGTGCCCGCCCATCGACGGTGGCAAACACGCCGTCCTCGTACAGCCGCGCGCAGCCCTCTGCAGCTCCCTCCGGAAACGGCCACTGCTGCGGCCCGGCACGATCCAGCAGCGCATAGCTCAGACCGGTGATGTCGAGGTCGCGTCCCCGGGTGGTCTCGCGATGCTCATCGAAGATCTGCTCCACGCGCTCGAACTCGAACAGCCTGATACGCTCCGGCCGGCCGATACGGGATGCAAGGCGCCGCGCAAAGTCGCACGCAATCGCCCAGTCCGGGCGCGCCTCGTCGGGCGGTGGCACCGCCGCGCGCACGTGGCTTACGCGGCGCTCGGAATTGGTGACGGTGCCCTCCTTTTCGCCCCAGGTCGCCGCAGGCAGCAGCAGGTCCGCATAGTCGGCGGTTTCGGTATTGCGGTAGGCCTCCTGCAGCACAACAAACTCGGCACCTGCCAGCGCCTCCCGCACCCGGGCCACGTCCGGCAATGACTGGACCGGATTGGTGCAGGCGATCCACACCGCCTTCACCCGGCCTGCGCGCAGCGCGTCGAACAGCTCCACCGCGGTGAGGCCCGGACGCTGCGGAAAATCTGGGATGCCCCACAACCGCGCCACCTCCGCGCGGTGCTGCGGGTCGTCGATGTCCCGGTGTCCCGGCAGAAGCGTCGCCATGGCCCCCGTTTCGCGTCCGCCCATGGCATTGGGCTGACCGGTGAGGGAAAACGGCCCGGCGCCAGGTCTGCCGATCTGCCCCGTGGCCAGGTGCAGGTTGATGAGCGCGGCATTTTTGTCCACGCCGTGGGCCGACTGGTTGAGGCCCTGGCAATAGAACGACAAGGTCGCACCCGACTGGCCGAACCAGCGCGCAGCCTGGATGATGTCGTCCGCCGGCACGCCGCACAGCCCCGCCACGGTTTCGGGCGTGTATTCCCGCACGATCTGCTTGAGCGCAACGAAACCATGGGTATGGGCGGCAATGTATCCCGCATCGATCAGCCCCTCCCACAGCAGCACGTGCAGCATGCCGTGGAACAGCGCCACGTCGGTCCCCGGCAGGATGGGTAGATGCAGATCGGCGCACTGCGCCGTGTCCGTGCGGCGTGGATCGACCACGATCAGCTTGAGCGCGGGATTGCGCCGGCGCGCGTCCTCGATGCGGCGGAACAGAACCGGGTGCGCGAAGGCGGTATTGGATCCGGCAATGAAAATGCAAGCGGCGTAGTCGATGTCCTCGTAACAGGCCGGCGGCGCGTCCACCCCCAGGGTGGCCTTATAGCCGACCACCGCCGAGGACATGCACAAACGCGAATTGGAATCGATGTTGTTGGTCCCCACCAGTCCGCGTGCCAGTTTGTTGAAGACGTAGTAGTCCTCGGTGAGCAGTTGACCGGAGATGTAGAACGCCACGCTGTCCGGACCGTGGCTGCGAATGATCTGCGCGAAACGCTCAGCGGCATGATCGAGCGCCGCATCCCAGCTCACCCGTTCGCGCGCTGCCGCGCGCGTGCGGCGCAGTTCTGGGTAGCGCGCGCGGGTGGCCTGCTCCTGTGCGGCCAGGTGCAGGGTCGCGCCCTTGGTGCACAGGCGGCCGAAGTTGGCCGGATGGTCCGGATCGCCGCGCACACCGGCGATGCGCGTGCCATCCGTTTCGATGATGACCCCGCAGCCGACCCCGCAATAACAGCAGGTCGATCGTGCTTCTGTCAGCACCACGCGATACTAATAGGTCTTGTATGGCAGGAATTTGCCGCTCATCACGATCCTGACACGATCCCCCTTCGGGTCCGGTTCGCGCTGGATGTCCATGCTGAAATCGATCGCGCTCATGATGCCATCGCCGAATTCCTCATGGATCAGCGCCTTGATCGAGGTGCCGTAGACATTGACCAGCTCGTAGAAGCGGTAGATCAGTGGGTCGGTGGGAATCGCCGTCGGCAGCGAGCCCTTGTAGGGCACCTCCTGCAACGCCTCCACCGCCTCCGCGGGCAGGCCGAGCAGCTTGCCGATGGTGGTGGCCTGCTTCTTGTCGAAGGTCATCTGGCCCATCAGGCCGGCCGTCGTCCATTCCTTGCTCTGACCAATCTTCTTGGCGATGTCGGCGAACTTGAGGCCTTTCTTTTTCTTCGCGGCGAGGATCAGGGCGGTCGCTTCTTCACGGGTCATGCTTGGTTCTCCTTTGTTGATGGAATCATTCGTTCACCACATGCAGGCTCGCCTGCGTGCCCGATAAACGCGCCGGCTCCGGCAGTTCTTCCACGTCGCTCCGGGCGAGGCCCGGCTTCACCTGGGGTGGATGCAGCGGATCGTAGTCCGCCGGCGCCGTTTCGGCGAAACGTTTGGAGCGTGCCACCAGGAAATCCACCAAGTGGTTGCGGATGCGGTAGTACTGCGGGTCTTTGTGGATGTCATGGCGGCTGCGCGGACGCTCGATGGTGTTCACTACGATCTCGGCGATCTTGGCCTCCGGCCCGTTGGTCATCAGAATGATCCGGTCGGCGAGCAGGATCGCCTCGTCCACGTCATGGGTGATCATGAACACGGTCTGCTGCGTTTCCGCGCAGATCGCCAGGAGCTCGTCCTGAATCACGCCGCGGGTGAGCGCGTCCAGCGCACCGAAGGGTTCGTCCATCAGCAGCATCTTGGGTTGAATGGAAAAGGCGCGGGCGATCCCCACCCGCTGGCGCATCCCGCCAGACAGCTCGGCCGGTTTCTTGTGTTCATGCCCGGTGAGGTGGACCATGTCGATGTACTTCTGGCAATGGGCACGACGCTTCTCGCGCGGCCAATCGGGCCAGCGCGACGTGACCGCGAATTCGATGTTCTTCATCACCGACAGCCAGGGCATCAGGGCGTGGCTCTGGAAGATCACGCCGCGGTCCAGGCTCGGCCCCCTCACCTCGCGGCCGTCCATCACCACCACACCGCTCGTGGCCTCGTCCAGCCCGGCCAGCACATTGAGGATGGTGGACTTGCCACAACCGGAGTGTCCGATGATGCACACGAACTCCCCCTTGGCGATGCTGAAATTGACGTTGTCGAAAACCGTCAGGGGTTTGGGGCCAGGATAGACCTTGGCCAGGCGTTCCACCTTGAGGAAATCCTGCTGCATTCGACGCTCCTCGTTACTCGCGATAGGTGACGGCCTTTTGCAGCGCGCCGAAGATGAGATCCAGCACCATCCCCACCAGCCCGATCATCAGAATCGCGAAGATCACATTCGTGATGGACAGGTTGTTCCACTCGTTCCAGACGAAGTAGCCGATCCCGGTGCCGCCGACCAGCATTTCTGCCGCCACGATGACCAGCCACGCGATGCCCATGGAGATGCGCATGCCGGTGAGAATCGTGGGTGCAGCCGCTGGCAAGACCACCCGAAGCGCGGTGCGCAAGGCGTTGACCTCCAGCGTCTTGGCCACGTTGAGCCAGTCCTTCTTCACCGAGGCCACCCCGTGGGCGGTATTGATCAGCATCGGCCACAGGGAGCAGATGAAGATCACGAACACCGCCGACAGCGACGAGTCCTTGATGGTGTAGAGCGCAAGGGGCATCCATGCCAGAGGCGAGATGGGCTTCAACACCTGCACATAGGGATTGAGCGCCTGGTACATGACCGGCGACATGCCGATGACGAATCCCAGCGGGATGGCGATCAGCGCGGCCATGACGAAGCCGCTCAACACCCGCGCCAGGGAGTAGGCGAGTTGAATGCCGATGCCCTTGTCGTTGGGTCCGTTGTCGTAAAACGGGTCCGTCACCTTGTCCCAGAAGGTCTTGCCCACCTGCACCGGACTCGGCATGCCCGACTGTTGCGCGCCGCCCATCAGGGCGGCGTATTCCGCACTGACGCCGGCGGGCACCTCCACGGGCTTGGGCTGGGTGGCGAGATGCCACCCCAGCACGAGCACCACGAACAGCAGCAATGAGACGGCTGAACTCTTGAGGTAAAGCGGCGCCTTCATGGTCACACCCGCTTGATGGCAAAGGACTTGATATAGTCCTCAGGCTTGTTGGGATCAAACACCTTGCCCATGATGGTGTGCTTGGTGTAATTCTCCTTCGGTGCGGTTAGACCGAGTTCCGCCATGCGTTTGCGCGCGTTGGTCGCGCGGAACACCTCCTCGGCCACCGCCTTGTAGTTGATGTCGCCCTTGATGTAGCCCCACCGCTTCAACTGGGTGAGAATCCACACGGCCATCGATTGCCACGGGAACGGGTCGAAGTCGACGCGGTCCGGCACGTTTCGCACGTTGCCCAGCCCATCGGCAAAGCGCCCGCTCATCACCTGCTCCAGGACGGGAATCGGCTGGTTGAGGTAGTTCGCCGGCGCGATGGCTTTGATGATCTCGGCTCGGTTCTCCGGCTTGTGGGCGTAGTCCGTTGCACTGGCGATGGCGCGGAACAGGGCCGCGAAGGTGTTGGGGTAAGTCTTGTAGAACCCTTCCTGCACCCCGAACACGCAGCAGGGGTGGCCGTTCCACAAATCGCGCGAGAGCGTATGGATGAAACCCACCTCCTCGAACACCGCGCGCTGGTTGAACGGCTCCGGCCCGAGAAAGCCGTCGATGTTGCCGGCGCGCAGGTTCGCCACCATGTCGGGGGGCGGCATCACGCGCAGCTCGATGTCCTTGTCCGGGTCGAGGCCATGCTCGGCCACGTAATAACGCAACAGCAGGTTGTGGATGGAGTAGTCGAACGGCAGGCCGAATTTCATCCCTTTCCAGGACTTCGGATCCATCTTGTCCTTGTGTTTCATGTGCAGGGTGATGGCCTGGCCATTGATGTTCTGGATCGAGGCCACATCCACCGGCTGCGCCGTCGAACCCAACCCCAGACTGATTGCCAGCGGCATCGGGGAGAGCATGTGCGAGGCGTCGTATTCCTTGCTCATCACCTTGTCCCGCACCACCGCCCAGCCCGCGGTCTTCATGAGCGTCACGTTCAGCCCCTCACGCGCATAGAAGCCCATCGGCCCCGCCATGATCAACGGCGTCGCGCAGGTGATGGGGATGAACCCGATCTTGACATCCTTCTTCTCGGGCGGTGCCTTCTCCTGGGCGAGGGCAGTGGCCGCCGCAAGGGGAAAGAACTGGGAGATCGCCGCGAACGCGGTACTTGCACCCACAGCGCGCAAGAAATGCCGCCGCGCCGCATCCTCGGGGAAGAGCGCGCGCATCACCGCCTGCTCGACCACCCGTGTCAGCCGCTGCTCTTCGTCGAGTGCCGCGGCACGTTCGTGTTCCTCCTGGGAGGCATGGCGGCCGCAGGCGCAGCCGCGCGTGAGTTTCACTTTGGGATCGAAGGGATTGTCGAATGCAGCCATGTTAGAAAGTCCTTTCGTCTGTGATCGCGTTGAAACCGGAGGCCTTGCTTCACTGCCTCCTGCAATGCACAGTCCGTGCCAAGCCACACGACCGCGGCGTCTTTTGGCAACACGGGCGGCACTTTACGCGCATGATGCATTTGGCAGCCTGGCGTTGCGGCTGACGCCGCGCTGTGCACTGCAGTTGTGCAGTTGCGCCGTTTTGGTGCGCATGCACCGCGATGATGCAGCGCCGGGGCACGTCCGGCTCGCGCTGTACACAAATTGTCAACACTATGTTAGGGTGGGCCGCGAACCATGGCCCAGAGAAAATCTGCCGCCGCAACGCCCCGTCGACCGCACGAGCAGCTCCAGGACGCCGAACTGCTGGTCCTGCTGCTCGGCGAATCTGGCACCGGCAAGACGCTGTTCGAACCTGCGCTGCATCAGCCCAGCGCGGCGCACGCGTGGGGATGTGGGGATGGGGTCTGTGGGGATGGGGTCATGTGGGGATGGGGTCAGGCCTTTAGTTTTTACCTGGAGGGTCGCGGCACTGGACGCCGCTACCTTGACCTAAAGTCCGCTGGTGTAAGCCTGGCAGCGTTAAACTGGCTGCTTCTCCACGGTGGTCAGACGGAGTCGTGGTATTGTGGTGCGAGCGCCTAACGCCTGGCCAATGATCGCGCCGAGATGGGACTAAAATTACAAAGTATAGGCCTGACCCCAGCCCCACTAAAATTACAAAGTATAGGCCTGACCCCAGCCCCACAAAGTATAGGCCTGACCCCAGCCCCAGACCCCAGCCCCACGTAGGCCTGACCCCATCCCCACGCGCGGTATTGTTGACCCCGGTATTGCTTCGTCGACCTGGCCTTCCCCCAGATTCCGCGAAGAACCAGTTTCTAGGCCGAATCTAGCTTTTTTCGGATGGCTCTCGGCTGATGGTTTCGATAATGGGGCAACCGTCTTTGGCGCCTCGGCAGAGGTTGAGCAGAAGCCGCAATTCATTCCGAAGCAAGGTGAGTTCCCGGAGATGCGTTTCCACTTGGTCGAGTTTGGCGGCCGTGAGTTTGCGCACGTCGGCGCGGGCGCGCTGCGGGTTGTCGCGCATGGCGAGGAGCATGCCGATTTCGTTGAGGCTGAAGCCCATCTTCTGCGCCCGCTGGATGAATCGCAGGCGCGACAGGTCGCGCTCGCCGTAGCAGCGCAGGCCGGAACCGTTGCGGCTGACTCGCGGCAGCAGGCCGATTTTTTCGTAGTAGCGCAACGTGTCCGGGCTCAGACCGAGCCGTTCGGCGACGTCGCCAATGCGCAAACAATTCTTCTCGGCAGGTTTGGCCATGGTTCAGTAGGTCACGATGAAGAAGTATTCGTTGAGCAGATACAGTCCGGCGAGTATCAGCGTGATGCCTGCCGCAATTTCTACCGCCTTCTGATGGCGTGACAGTACTTTCAGCGATTCCAGCCAACCCATGCCCCACGCCCCCAGCGCGATGGGAATGGAGCGTCCGATGGCAAAGGCGAGGAGCAGCGCGAAGCCGTAAGGCGCGGAGCCGATGGCCGCCGATGCGGTGAGCGTGACCATCAAGGCGGGCGTACAGAAGGGGCAGACCGCGACCGAGAATGGAATCCCCAGCAGAAACGCGCCCCACACGCCGGCCACGCGGCGACCGCGCATGGTGATCCATGGCAGGCGTCATTTGAGCCAACCGGGCCACAGCAGGCCGAGCAGGATCAGCAGCGGCCCCAGCACCACGCCCCAATGACGGCCGAGGATGCCCTGTACCCATTCGCCCCCCAGCGCCGCCGCAACCCCGAGCACCACATGCGTGACCACGATGCCTGCGATGAAAGCGCCGCCCAGCACTATCGCCCGCCGTTGCTCGTGCGCCTTGGTGACGTAGGCCAGCACCACGGGAATCGACGCGAAGGCCACCGGGTTGAAGCTGAAAACGAAGCCGGCCAGAAATCCCAGCCCGATCCCCAGCCAGCTCGCTTGCTCCAGCACCGTGCTCAGGGTGTCGGCGCTCAGGTCGAGTGCGGGTACCAGCAGATACAGGGCAAAGCCATAGAGCAACGCGGCCGTCAGGAAGGGACTCCCGGTCGCCGCGCGGCTGAGGAGGTCTCGACCCTCCTCGTGGACGCCCTTGACTGCCGCCAGCACCATGGGCAGCGTGAAGAAACCGGCGAACAACAACCCCGCCAGCGCTGCGTAGTACACGGAGTCGACCGTCACGGCGATCCCGGCCACCACGACAAACAATGGGATCGTGCACGCGGGCAGCGTGAGTCCGAGCTGGACGGCTTGCGGCCAGCGTCCGCCACGCGGCAGCAGGCGATGCAACGCCAGGTGCGGCACGGGGAGGTAGATGAAGCGCGAGACGAGATAGATCGTAGCCATGGCGGACAGGATCGCGCTGGGCGCATACGGCCCCCAGACAGGCGGCTCCGTGACCCACACCAACCCTGCGAGCAGCCCCACCACCAGCACGCTGCGTGTCACCCACACCGCAAGCAGGCTTTGGCAACAACCTGCCCGGCCCTGGCCGTGGGCGCGCACGGTGAACAGGGTATGCGTGGCGATGGTGCACGGCTCGAAAAACGCGAGCGCGCCCAGAAGAACGGAGGTGGCGAGCAGGAGGTCGATCATGCCTTTTCTCCCTGCGCCGCGCGCCGCCGCTGATCCAGGACCGCCCGAAGCTTCGCGGCGGACGGGAGCCCGGTGAAAGCCAGTTCACCGTTGATGGCGATGGCCGGCGTGGAGAGCACGCCGAGCGACACGGCGTAGTCCATCTCCTCCAGCACGTTGACCTCACGCCACTCGATGCCGCCGTCCAGCTCCTGCGCGATCCGGCGCAACACCTCCTTGGCATGGCCGCACTTGCCGCAGCCCGGGGAGGAAAAGACTTCAACCTTGATGGTCATCGCATCACCTCGCTTGGGTTGTTGAAGATTGGCGTTCGTCGCGCCTTGGGGCCGCGGCGGGCAGCTTGACGGCGCCGGGCTCGAACCCTGCGTCCGACACGGCCTTGCGCAGTTGCCCGGGGTCGGGCTTGTGGCCGGGCGCCATGACCACGCGAGCGGTATCGGTCTTGAGACTGATCTTGACGTCCTGCACGCCCGGCAGGTTGCGCAACCGCTCGCCCACCGCGCGAGCGCAAACCGGGCACGCCATGTTCCTGATTTCGACCTCCACCACGGCCGCGGATTCCGATGCATGGACGGAAATACCCAGCGCCAGGCCGGCCCACATCAAGAAAATCTTGTTCATTCCGTTCTCCTTTTGGAAGACCATAAGTCCTGGAGTCAACTCCATGTCAACACCTGGGCGGACGCGAGGAAGGCGGGCTTGACCTGGAGCCCACTCCAGCGTTTAGCCTGATGGTCCTGCCATGAAGGCGAAAACCGCCATGCAATGGATTCCCACGCGCGTCCTGGTGTTTCTTGCCGCCGTGTTCCTGACACTTCCGGCCGCCACGGCAGCGACCGGGACGAAGAGCGCGGCCGACGACGTGCTAACCGCGCTGCCGAAGGCGACATGGGTCGCCGACGGACGGGGGCGGCGTGCCGTCTACATCTTCTTCGATCCGAACTGCCCCGCCTGTCAACTCCTGTATCGGAACCTGCGAGGCTTGATCGAGCCGCACGAGTTGCAGGTACGCTGGGTGCCGGTCGCCATCGTCAACGCAACCAGCCTGGGCAAGGCCGCCGCCATTCTCGAAGCGCCCGATCCGGCGGCCGCCTTGCGGGAAAACGAAGAGCGCTATGCGGCAGAAGCCTATTCGGGCGGCATTGCGGAACACCTCCCATCTCGGCAAACCGAGCTGAAGGTGCGCGCCAACGAACACCTGCTCAACAAACTGGACATCCCCGTGGTGCCGACCATGCTGTTCGCCGACAAGGACGGGCGTGCCGTCATGATCCAGGGCGCGCTTTCGCCGCTCGCCCTGCGCAAGGTGTTCAAGCGTCTTCCCTGACCCTATCGTTCCAACTCTGCTCAACAGGAGACTTCATGGCTACCACATTGCGTACCGTGTTCCTGATTTCCGCCCTCCTTGTCTTGGTTGCCGCTGGCGCCCAAGCCGCACAACCGAAACCGGTGCCCATCGTCATGCAGATGACGGTGGGCGATTCCGACGCCCAGCGCCGCGCCTTTCTGCAGATCGCCAAGGTGCTGGAAGACATCGGCCCGGACAATGTGCAAATCGAAGTCATCGCCTACGAGGGCGGCATTCACGCCCTGCTCGCGGATAACCAGGACACCGCGACCCTGCTCGCCGCGCTGGCGCGGCAAGGTGTGCGGTTCAAGGCCTGCCGCATCAGCATGCGTGGCCACGGCCTCAAAGACGAGGACTTCCCCTTGGAAGTGGAGTTCGTTCCCGCCGGTGCGCCGGAGATGGTCCGGCGGCAAATAAAAGGTTACCGCTACTGGCGCCCTTAACCCGCGCAGCAAGACAACTGCTTCACGTCCTTGCTGAAGGTCTGCGCCGCGAGTTTCAGCCCCTCGACCATCGTCAGGTACGGGAACAACTGGTCGGCCAACGCCTGCACCGTCATGCGGGCATGGACCGCCAGCGCCGCCCTCTGGATCAGCTCGCCCGCTTCCGGGGCCACCGCCTGCGCATCGCCGGCAGCGAGCTGGCGCTCAAGGCTGCCAATGCGGCGATGCTGCATCTGGGCGCGAAGGGCTACCTGCTGCGCAATCCGGCCCAGCGCCGGCTGCGTGAGGCCTATTTCGTCGCCATCGTCACGCCCGCCATCAAGCACCTGAAAAAAGAGTTACACGACATGGAACAGGCCAGCGTATGCTGCGCCGCTTGAATACAACGGAGAGCACGCGATGAAGGCCTACACCGTCAAGCTGGATACCGACAAAGCAGCCGAACTGCTGATCGAAGCCATCACCGCGTTTCCGATGGGCCTGGTGGCGCACATCAACGGCCAAGCCAACTGCGCCAAGCGCGGCCTCCAGGTGCCTGCGGACCAGATTTTGGAAGTGTTTCGCCCGGATTTCGCGGTGCGCGTCTGGAAAGCGGAGAAAAGCGCCGGCATCGACATTCCGCTGCGCATCCACCTCTACGACGCCGGTGGCGGCAGCACCATGGTCGCCTTCCGCACGGCGCAGGAAGTGTTCGCGCCCTACGGCAATCCCGAGCTCGACGCCTTCGGCGCAGAGCTCGACGGGATCTTCACCGAGCTGCTCGCCGCGCTGAAACCCTATGTCGTGAAGGAGGCCGCATGAACAACGCCCTCGCCGCAGCCACAGTCTATCGCAAGTGGCTGTGCATGGTGTGCGATTACGTCTATGACCAAGCGCTCGGCGACCCCGAGCACGGCATCCCGCCCGGCACCCGCTTCGAAGACATCCCGGCGGACTGGTCCTGTCCAGACTGTGGGGTCACCAAGGACGATTTCGGCCTGCTCGACGCATAGCACGGGCCGGGACGCGGCGGTCGGCTCCACGGCCACACTCGAGGCGTCGCACAGGCGCGTGACCCGCACCCGACGCAAGGGTTATTTTCTGAGGACGAACTCCCATTCCTGTGTCTGGGGCAAGTACTTGTCCTTCATCTCATATTTCGGGACCAGCGTGTACTTCCCGGTGATGCGCGCGACGTCGAGATAGGGCAGCTCTTTGTACGGTGTCTCGTTGGGTTCGTTAGTGCTGAAAAAGAACGTCTCGCCCACTTCCCCCTTGTAGGGTCCCGTGCGGGAGTTCACGCAATTCAGCCGCACCGGCTCGGTAGGAACCAATGCGACGAAGGTGGAATAGGTCTTCCTTTTGTAGTGGATGTTCAGCACCCCATCCGCCGTTGCCGGCACCGTCACGGATCCCCCAGGGAGCACTTCCAGGAGGTGATCTTGCCATCGGCGCCCGGGTGGTGGTCGCGCCCGCGCGCTTCGTACTGGGTGATCGTGATCTTGGCGCTGGGGGTTTTCACGTCCCCGATCACCAGCACGGCGCTGGATTTGCTGCCGTCATCCACCGGAATCGCAATCTCGATGGTCGCGGCATAACTGGCCCGATAGGTATCGCCATCGATCGCCGTGCCGGAAACTTTCACCGTGCCGTGATACACGCCGTACTTTCCCGCTTGTGCCCAGGCGGCATTGAAGCCGAGCATGGCCAGAGCGATCAGGGTCAGCGGGCGGCGGCACCAGCGCGCAAGCACCGGACGCCGCGGTCGGGGGATTGAACCCGACGGCACGCACATGGTTCGTTGTCTCCTTCTGGTGGGGCGGGGTTCTCCCCGGGACCGGGGAAGCCCTCGCGCGGCTTGGTCGAAGTGTCAAGCTTAAGCCAGAATGTTATCTTCCGGGAGTGGCATGGGTAAAGGGCGTTTTCGCGACGCATCGCCCGGCAGGCCGGTTCAGGCTGCGGCCAGGGTGCCGGTTTCCACCGCGGCGATGGCCTTGGCCTGGTTCATGTCCTGGCTGAAGCCCGTGGCATACAGGCACGCAGCCAGCTGGTTGATGATGGGCAGCGGCAGGGAGACCTCCCGTGCCACCGCCGCGCGGGTCCACGCGGCGATCGCGCCAGGGTCGTGGGCGTCGGGCAGGTTGGGCAGGCGCTTGAGGGCTTCGCCCTCGCGCTCGAACAGGGTGGTGACGCGCCCGCCGGAATAATGCACGATGCGCGGTCGGCGCAGCGGGTCGGCAAAGGGTTCGCCCTCGGTGGCATCGAGCAGCAGCGCCTCACCACCCCCTTGCGCAAAGAGTCCGCCCAACAGCGTCCACCCCGCGCTACCCCCGACGCCGACGATGCGCACCGCCCCCTCGGCGAAGGGATCGATCAGCTGGGCGAGCGTGGCCGCGAAGCTGCCCACACCGAGCCGGTTCTTCAGCGCCAGCAGCGCGGCAAGCCCGGGCGCGAGCACGGCGGTGGGCACGAACGCCACTCCGCGCGCCTCCAGCTGGCGTTGGGCATGATGCAACGTGGCGCTGGGAAGCACGTCGAGGGCCCGCAGCACATAGGCCGACGCCGTCCCGCTGCCACCGTCGAGGGTACCGTGCACGACCACGGGCACACCGAAACGATTGAGCAGCAGTGCCAGCAGGGGCGTGAAATTCGGCGCTTGCCGCACGCTACCATAGGACGGTAACAGCACCGGCCTGAAGGGAGTGGCCGGAGCGGCCAGGGCGTTTGTGCGCGCCTGGACCGCAGCGGCAAAGCCGCGCAGCTCATCCGGATTCAGACCGCGCAGCTGCAACGCCACCAGCATGCCGCCGAGCTCCAGATCGGGCATGCCGCCATCCAGGATGGCGGCCATCACGTGGTAGGCCTCGGCATCGCTCAAGCCCCCGGACTCCGGAGCCACCAGGGACTTCAGATAACTGACCAGACTCACCACGCTCGCCATCCTTTTGCCATCGCAACTTCTGCATGGCAAGAGCGAGCAAGGCGCATGCCATGGCCATACGGACGCAAATGCCCCCGTTTCGCCACCCGGGCCGCGCGGCAGTGCCGCGCCGTGGTGCATGGTGCCTCAGGCTGGTGCGTCCTCGCGCACCCAAACCAGGGTTCGGTTGTTGGCGGGCATCGAAACATCGCGGGTAAGACGCAGGCCGTGCGCGCGCGCCAAGGCATCCACCGCCTCGAAATCCCGAATTCCGGAGGTGGGATCCCGTGCCTTGAGCCAGGCGTCGAAGCGCGCATTCGATTCCGCCGTATAGGCGCCACCGTAGTTGAACGGCCCATAGATCGCGAGCGTGCCGCCCGTCGCCAGGGCGCAGCCGATCAGATCGAAGCAGGCGCACACCGCCGGCCAGCTCATGATGTGCAAGGTGTTGGCGCTGAAGACCGCATCGAAACGTGCCGTCGGCCAGGTGCCACGGTCGAGGACATCCAGCGTCATCGGCGGCAGCACGTTCGGTCGGCACGCCTCCGCAAGCCAGGCGCGGATACCGGCGTGGGTGGCCGCCAGGTCACTGGTCTGCCAGGTCAGGTGCGGCAGGGCCGCGCCGAAGTACACCGCGTGCTGCCCGGTGCCGCTGCCGATTTCGAGCACGCGGCGCGCGGCGGCAAAAGATTCGCGTAGCACCGCCAGAATGGGCTCGCGGTTGCGCTCGCAGCTTTCCGCAAAGGGTTTGGTCATGGCCGGGCGGTGGGGCAGACGGGTAGAATAGCGCGATGCTGCGTTTCACTCTAGGCTGCCTCGCCCTGTGCCTCCTCGCCGGCGGGGCGCGCGCCGCCACCACCCAGCAGGTGTTCCAGCGCGTGCAGGCACGCATCGTGCAGGTACACATCCTCGAAGCCTCCTCGGGCGCCCGCGCCGGGCTGGGCTCGGGCTTCGTCGTCGGCGCCGACGGCCTCATCGTCACCAACTACCATGTGGTGGCGGACCTGGTGCTGCACCCGGCGCGCTACCGGGGCGAGATCCTCACCCACGACCGCCGCGTCGGCAATCTCACCCTGGTGGATTTCGACGCGGTGCACGACCTCGCCCTGGTGCGGGCGGATCTGCCCATGCCTTCGCCGCTGCGGCTTGCAGCCCGCGACGTGCGCATCGGCACCCGCGCCTTCTCCCTCGGTACGCCGCTCGACCTGGGCTACACCATCGTGGAGGGCACCTACAACGGCCTGCTCAAGGATTCCCTGTACGAAAAAATCCACTTTACCGGGTCCATCAACCCCGGCATGAGCGGTGGGCCCACGGTGCTGGAAAACGGGCAAGTCATCGGCGTCAACGTGGCCACCGCGGGCAACCAGGTGAGTTTCCTGGTGCCGGCCCACCGCGTCGCAGCGCTGCTCAGGCGGGCCAAAGGGCAGCTCCCGATCGCACCGGATGCGGCGCTGGCGAGGCTGCGCGAGCAGCTGCTGGCAAACCAGGACACCTATATGGGCCAACTCCTGAGTCGGCCCATGGCCACCGTGGCGCTGGGCGAGTACCAGGTGCCAACGCGCTTCGTGTCTTTCCTGCGCTGCTGGGGCGATGCCAAAAGCCACCCGGAACACGGCTTCGATCAGCTCACCCAGCAGTGCTCCACTGAAGACAATCTGTACCTGTCGCGCACCCAGGAGACCGGGATCGTCCACTTCGAACACATCTGGCTCGCCGGGCGCGGCCTCAACCGCTTCCGTTTTTACAACCTCTACCAAGCCCGTTTCAACGCGGACTACCCGGGCATCCAGGCGGCGCGCGAGGACGTGACGCGCTTTTCCTGTCAGACGGATTTCGTGCAGAGCGGCCTTGTGATCATGAAAGCTTCCTTGTGCCTGCGCGCTTACCGACGTTTGCCCGGGCTTTACGACGCCGTGCTGAAAGCCGCCACCGTGAACCACGATCACCGCGGCGTGCAAACCACGCTGGTGCTGGGTGGCATATCGGCCAGGAACGCCACGCGCTTCGCCAAACGCTATCTGGGCAGCTTTCGATGGACACCGTAATCGTCGCGGAAGTCCTGGAGCGCTCGCACAAGGTTCGCGAGCGGATGCGCCTGGCCGAGTTTCCGGTGGGCATTGGACGCGCCTATGACAATGACGTGATCCTTGACGACCCGTTCGTCTCGCCCCACCACGCGCGCATCGAGCGTGACGCCGACGGGACCCTGGTCCTGGTCGACCTCGACAGCACCAACGGCACGCTGGCCCTGCCCAGCCACACCGCTCTACGGCGCGTGCCCCTCGGCGACGAGCAGATGGTACAAATGGGCCACACCCTGCTGCGGCTGCGCCGCGCGGCTGCGGCCGTGCCGCCCGCGCGGCCCGACAGCCTGTTGCGTAGCCGCGTCGCATACGCTTTGGGCAATGCTCGGCTGGCGATCGTGCTGACGCTGGCCATGGTCGCAGCGCTGCTGTTCGACCGCTACCAGAGCTCGGTGGAGTCGCTGAGTGTCAGCCGGCTTGCCTTTGACGCCGCGCAGATCGCCCTCCTGGTGCCGGTCTGGGCAGGATGGTGGGCACTGCTCACGCGCCTGTTCAGCCATCACACCGCGTACGTGCCGCACCTGAACATCGGCTGCCTCGCGGTACTGGGCTTCCTTTGCGTAGACACGGCATCCGGCTATTTCGCCTTTGCCTTCTCCGCCGACCTCTCGGCGGACATCGTGTTCCACCTGGTATTTGCCCTCCTCGCCGCCGCGGTGTTGTATGCGCACCTGCGCTTCGCCACCCTGATGGCGCCGCGCCTGGGCATGGCCGTCTCCGGCAGCATCGCCACCGCCCTGATCGGCTTCGCAGCCTTCAGTGCCTACGTGGACAATCTGGAATACAGCGACGCCCTGCCCTATCCACCGGAACTCAAACCCGGCGGCTTCCGCCTCGCGCCCACCGTTTCGCTCGATGAATTCGCCGAGCGTGCCGAGCGCATGGCGGCGCGGGTGGACCGCAACAGCAATTAGCGCGCCGCGGTTTTGATGGCACCACAGCGGACGCAGCGGTAACGCGTCACCAGGCGTCCCTGCTTGACGTCGAATGTCTGCCCTGTGGCAACTTGCCACTTGTGGAAGCCGTGCCGGCAGAGGGTCTTCCCCTGGTGCTTCTCCGACGGCTTCGGGCGTCTGAAGCGCCGCACCTCACCCACCGGCGCCCACCTCCGCGGCAGGACCCCGCGGCCGGCGATCGGCCTGTTGTGGCGCGCTCACGGCCCCCCTTCTTTGGCATCGTCCATGGGTCCACTCAAGCCTTCCATCAACGCGCACCGCGCAGCTGCTGCAGACGTTCCGTCGCCAGGGCACGCAAGGTGGGGCTGAGATGGCCAGCCAGCGCACGCTGGTAGGCACTCTCTGCTTCGGCGAAGCGGTTCTCTGCCTGCAGGGAAATGCCCAAAGCCAGCCACCAGTTGACATGGTGGGGCTTTAGGGCGAGCGCGCGCTCGAACGCCGCCACTGCCTCACGGTGGCGCCCCAGCTGCTGCAGGACCGCGGCATGGAAACCGTGGTAGTCCGCGCTGTCGCCAGCCTGGGCCTGATAGCTGTTCAAGGTCGCCGCAGCCCCTGCCGCGTCGCCGCGTTCCAGTTGGATACGGGCGAGCGCGACGGCATACTGGGCCGACCGCAGCCCGAGCTGCAGCGCCTCGCGCAACAGGTGTTCGGCCGCTTCGAACTGGCGCGCCTCGACCCGCATCGCCAGCAGGACCTGGCGCGCCTGCGAATGGCGCGGATCGAGCCGCAAGGCATCCTCCAGGGCCGCCAGCGCCTCCGCCTGACGCCCCTGGTTGTTGAGTGCCAGCGCCTCGCGATAACGGAAATCGGCACGCTGCTCGTCCGACATCTGCTTGATCAGGACCGGCTTGGCGCTCCCGGCCGGCGCGGGCGGCACGACGGTGGGCGCCGTTTCCGCCACCGGCGCGCCCACGCTGGCCGCGCCGGACGCCACCGCTTTAGCGGGTTCGGGGGGCTTCACCCCGGGCACTTGCGTGCGCCGCGCCGCCGGAACGGTCAGCTCGGTGCTGGGCTTCAGTGCGGGCAGGGTGGAGGCGTCCGCCGCATCTCGTGCCAGGGTCTGCGGCGCCGTGGGTTCGCCTGCGGCCACCGGCGGAGCCGGCGCCGTCGTGGTCGCCGGCATCGGCGCGACCGCGGGGGCGAGCGGTGCGGGCGCCGACGGACCCTGGGCGCCGCGCAGCCCCCAGGCGACGAATGCCGCCACCAGCGCGACCGTCAGCACCAGGGCAAGCAGCCATCCCGGGAAACGTCGGCGTGTCCGCAAAGCCGGCGGCGGCACTGCGCGTACCACGCCGGGCAAGCCACGGGTGTGCACATCTTCGCGCCGCGCGTCGAGCTCCTGCAGCATCCGGTTGATGACACTCATCGCAGCAACACCCAGCTGGTGACACCCACACCGGTGCCGAGCAGACCCAGCGCGATCCACCACCAGTGCGGGCGCCGGAGCGGCTGCGCGGCCGGGGTGTCCGCCACCGCGAGGCGCACGTGCCGCTCTTCCACCTGCTGCTTGCCTTCGCCGAACACCAGCAGCAGGGACTTGTGACACAGGATGTTGATCAGGCGCGGAATGCCGCCGCTCGCGGCATGGATCGCCCCCAGCGCGCCGCGCGTGAACAGCGGCGCACCCTGGTGGCCGGCCACCGCCAGCCGATGGACGACGTAATGATCCAGCTCCTCCCGGCTGAGCGGCTGCAACTCGTAGTGAAAGGTGATGCGCTGCTTCAGCTGGCGCAGGGCGCGCTGATCGAGCTTGGCATCCAACTCCGGCTGGCCAAACAACACCACCTGAATCAGCTTGCGCTTCTCGGTCTCCAGGTTCGAGAGCAGACGCAGCGCCTCCAGGGTTTCGAGAGGCATCGCCTGCGCCTCGTCGAGACACACGACCACACGCTTGCCCTGGCGCGCATACTGGAGCAAGGCCAGGGTGAGCTCCTTGAGCATCAGCTGCTGATCCAGGTCCCGTTGCACCTGCAGACGCAGCTCGTCCGCGAGGCTCGCCAGCAGGGTACGCGGTTCCAGGTAGGGATTGGGGATGTAAGCACTGACGAAACTCGCATCCAGACTCGCAAGGAACTTGCGGCACAGGAGCGTCTTGCCGGTGCCCACCTCGCCGGTCACCTTGATGAAGCCCTCGCCGTTCTTCACCGCGATGAGGACGGTGTTGAGCGCTTCCTGAAAGCTGGTGGAAGCAAACGAGAACGCGGTGTCCGGCGTGATCGAGAAAGGCGCTTCACGCAGACCGAAATGTTTGTTGTACATACGTTCCGCCGCTGGCGGCGCCCCCGGCGCCCGAATGCCGGGGATTATACCGGGACCGATGGCACCGGCCTACGGCAGGGGGCGCGGACGCAGCGGGGTCTGTTCCTGGATCGAACGGATGTGGCGCTGACGCTCGGCGATGTCTTGGGCCCAGGTTTCGCTGCCTTTGACCACCGTGGGCTTGAGCAGGATCACCAGTTCGCGCCTGCTGACGGACTGATAATCGCGGCCGAACAATGCGCCCACCACCGGCATCCCGCCAAGCCCCGGCACGCCGGAATTGGCGCTGCGCTGGGCGCTGCGCATCAGCCCCCCGATCGCGATCACCTGCCCGTCCTGGGCACGCACGATGCTGTCGGTTTCGCTGATCGCGCTGGTGGGCAGCGGCAGGGTCAGGATGCCTGCCGAACCCAAATTGATTTCGGTGTTGCGCGCCTGCACCTCGCTCACCGAAGGATGGATGTGCAGAATGATGTTGTTGTCACCATCGATCTGCGGCGTCACGTCGAGCGCGATGCCGGAGAAGAAGGATTGCAGCTGCACCGTGGGTGTCGTGGTGGTGCTGGTACCGGTCGTGGTGGTGCTGCTGACATTGGTCACGTAGAGCTCGTCGGTGCCCACCTTCAGGACGGCTTTCTGGTTGTTCAGGGTGGCAATACGCGGACTGGACAGCACATGCACGGTCCCCTGGGTTTCCAGGTAGGCCAGCAGTGCGGCGAAACTCGTGGTCTGGAATGCGATGCCGAACAGCCCGTTGCCGAACGCCGTCCCATTCAGCAGCGCATTGCCGGCGGTCGCCAGGCCGCCGCTGAGGCCGAGCACGCTGCCGACCGTGGAACCGGAGACGGGTGGTGCACGCGGAATCGGAAAGGCCGCGGCATCGGCACCCCCGGAGGCGCGATGCGCGCCGCTGCTGTCGAAAGCGGCCCAATTGATGCCTTGCAGGGAGCCATCCTTCAGTTCCACCTCGATGATCTTGGCTTCGAGGATCACCTGCCGACCCACGGACAGGTGGGTGGCTTCGAGATACTGCTCCACGGCGCGCAGCTCACTGGGCAGCGCCCGCACCACCACCACACCGGACTGGGGACTCGCCACCACGCTGCGACCCTCGCCGGAACCGACGATGGTGGTCAATGCGGCTTTCAGGTCTTCCCAGAAATCACTCTTCGACGTCGTCTCGACCTTGCTGCTCGGCAAGGCGGTCGAGCTCGGCTGCTGCATGGTGGTCGTCCCCAGGGCTCCGGGCTGGACCGCGGCCCCTGGGGTCGTGATGGAACCGGAACTCACCAGCACTTCGGAGCTTCCCTTGCGCTGCGCGGTCAGATAGTTGACCTGGAACACCCGCGTCTGCAGCGTGAGGGGCTGAATGAAGATACGATTACCGTCGATCTTGTAATCGTAGCCGTACAGCTCGCGGATCGCCGCCAGGGCCTCCGGCACGGTCACGTCCTTCAGGCTCATCGATACGTGGCCGGTGACCTCCGGATGCACCAGCATGCTGTAGCGGGTGCCGGAAACGATGCCCATGAACACCTCCCGCGCCGGCGCATTGTTCACCAGCAGATCGAAGCGCGGCTCCAGCGCATCACGGGTGGCAGGCGGCATTTCCACGGTCAGCGGCGGGATGAGGGCCTGGGTCACCGCCTCGGGCTGGGGGCGCCGCTGGTTGTCGGCGACGGCACGGGCCAACGCCTGGTCGATGTCTTCGATGGCCTGGGTGCGCGGCGGCGGTGTTTGGCAGCCGGCCAGCAACACGCCCACCAGCATCGCGATGCGCGCTTTCATGGCAGGTCCTTTCTTGCCGCCTTGGGCTCGGCGACATGACGAGGCGCCTGGACACGAGGGTCGCGGCGCTTGATTTCGACTTGGGGAAACAACTTCAATGTCTGGGTCCCGGCGGGCCCCACCAGCACCACCTGATCGTGGTCGATGCGGGTCACGCGCTGCTCACCGAGGCGGCTGCCGACCCGCACCGTCTCGCCCCCGATCACCGCGCTGCGCTGCCGGCCCTCGATGCGGATCGCCTGCAAGGCTGGCCCGCTTCCCACCGGTGCGGCAAGCACCGTGTCGATCCCGGGCGGCGGCCGAGTCGGGTCCGGCAAGGTCTCAGCCGCCCCAAGCGGGGTGGCCAGCAGGCAGGCGGCATAGGCGATCAGACGGACAGCCATGTTTTGTCCAGACTCAAGGTGTAGAGGGTCACGGTCAAATGGGACAGGGGATACTGCTGCACGGCAAGCTGGGCCCCACCCCAGTACATGCGCCAGCGACTCCGCTCCAGATCGGCGAGATAGGCGACGAGGTCGGGGTAGCGGCCTTCCACGGTCAACTCCACGCCGTGCACATACACGGCGGCGTTTTTGTCCGTCTGCGCTGCCTCGCCATCGAGGGCACGCGGCGGCAGGGTCTTGATGCCGACCAGGCTCAGATTCGGATGACGCCCCAGCAAATCGCGCAGCAGCTGCGGCATCTGCCCGGCTGCGACCAGACCCTGCTCGAGGGCGGCGAATTCCGCCTGTAGCGCGCTGCGGCGCTCCGAGAGCTCGGCAAGCCGCGCACGGTTGGCGGCATCCGGGTCCTGCTTGAGCGTCTCCGCAAGAGCCTGGGATTGTGCGTGCAGCGCCTGCAGCTGCGCCTGATGCTCGGCCAGACGATCGGCCAGGCTCTTGCGTTGGGCAGCCAGCGGATCGAGCGCCAGGTTGATCACCACCGCCAACAGGGCCGCCGCGAGCATGAGGAAGATCAGCACGCGCTCACGCAGGCTCATGGCATTGATACGCTCGGCGACCTGCTTGAAGCGCGCCTTCATTCCTGCACCTCCTTCCACTGGGAGCGCAGGCTGAATTCCAGCCAGGCAGGCATCTGAGCGTCCACGGCGCCGCTCGCCGGTTTGGGCCGGTGCATGTCCAGGACGGCAAAATGGCGACCGCGCATGACCTCTTCCGCCCCCAGACGCTGCAGGTAATCCGCCACCCGCTGGGGCTGCACGGTACGGCCATGGATCCACATGGCTTCGCCCGATACCGCGAAGCCCGTCAGCCAAACGCCCTCCACGGTCTGCCGCGCCAGCGCCTTGAAGTAGGCGGAGAAGCCCTGCGGCGTGCCGACGCCGCCTTGCTGCACCACGCGCAGCACCGACTGCATGGCGGCGACCTGCGCTTCCGCATCGACCACCTGCGCGGCCAGATCCGCACTGGGCGTGCGCGGGGCCAGCTGGCGGGCGAACTGCGACAGGCGCGTCCGTTCCGCCTGCAGGCGCCGGTCGCTGTGTGCCAGCTCGGCGCGCAGCGTGGCGACTTGATAATAGGCATAAGCCCACATCAGCCCCAGGCCCAGCACCAGCAGCGCAAGCGCCTGCAGCATGGTCATCGCCGAAAAGATCTTGCGCTGCTGGAGAAAGATTGGATTGTAAAGATTGATCTGCTGGCTCATGGTGCGCGCGTCTCCTCGCGCAAGGTCGCGCCCAGCACATGGAAAAAGCGCACCTGGTTCTCCACCGCGCCCACCGCCGGCACGCGCGAAAAATCGAACACCTCGTTCAGGTCCAACAGCATCACCGGCACGTACAGATTGACGGCGAGATGGGCACGCAGCGCCTCGGCATCGGGAAAGGGCGCGATCCACAGCTGCGCCACGCTGATGAAGGCGAACTGTCGCTCCAAATTGTCGAGGGAGCGCTGCAACTCCAACGTGATGCGGTCGAAGTGTCCCTGGCGCGCGTCCGTGGACGCCTCCCGGAGCTGCGTCCAGCCGATGTCCAGGTGGCGGGACAGGTACAGTTCACCGTGGAAGGTGACGGTGAGCAGGCCGCTGTCCTCTTCGAAGGACAGCAGAGCCACGCCCCGCCCCTCCGGTTCCAGGCGGGCGGCGATGTTGCGCTGCGCCATTTCGGGAATGTCGATCACTTCCAGCGGTACTTTGCCGGCATCAAACAGTTTCACGCGCCGTTCGATCGACGTGTTGCGTGCCGCCACCACGTACATCGAGTGGTTGCGTGTCGGCGCGTTCGGGTCGGGCGGAATGTCGAGCACGTCCAGGGTGGCATCGTCCACGTGGAAATCCAGCAGGTCCTTCACGCGCCAGCGCATGGCGGCCTTGAGCTCGGCCGGCGGCACGTTGGGCGCCTCCACCACCACCAGCTGATACTCGTGCGGACTCAACAGCGTGGTGCAGCGATAGCGGTCGAGGTGCATGTCACGCGCGATCTTCCGGAGGGCCTGCACGTTGGATCCGGCGATCTCGACCACGCCGCACACCGTCACCTGCGGCTTTTCCCCGGCGATCGGCCGCGCGTGGGCAAGGCACAGGCCCTCGGCGCTGAAGGTCATCGCCATCCAGCCCGGCTCTTTCTTGTTTTTGCCCAGCAGTCGCGCCAGCATGCCGCACCATTGCTTTCAGATTACTCGAAGTTAAACAAATAACTTATTGTTGTCAAATCGGTTTGTTGCCGGAAGCTCAATGATTCTCCCGCTGGTAGATGAACTCGCCCGCCTTGCGATGCACCCCGAAAGTGGCACGGGCGCGCGGATCGCCGACCGTTCCGCTCCAGTTGAATTCGAGCCAGCCAGGCACGTCCAGGATGAGATCGACGCTGCCGCTGTTGCCGGAGAGGGGTGCGGAAAGGGTGAGGGTGGCGCTGCCGGCGGAGACAGGGTTGGGCGCGAAGCTGGGCGTCGTCTCCCCGGGATTCAGATTGCCGAGATAATTGGACAAGGTGAGATCCGCAGGAAAGTTGAAGGCAGTGCAGCTGTCATCGACATTGGCGACGAAGCCCAGACCATTGAAATACTGGACACTGACCGGCACCGGCAGCGCAAGCAGCTCCGAGCCGTAAGCGTTGGCAAGGCGCACCCGGCCATAGCGCAGCGCACCATTTGCGAGCGCGCGCCGCTCGTTGCCGCTGATGAGATCCGCGTCCAGATCGAGGGCGCCGGAGAGCAGGGTGACCCCGTCCTGGTCCTGGGGCGCGATGCCGAAGGTGGCCGCGGTGAACGGTCCGTCCACGCTGCTCCCGCGATTGACCACCACCGTGGCGGAGGTGCTGGCCAGACCGCCGAGGAAACTGCCACTCGCGCCATTCACCGCCAGACGTGGTGTGAGCGGCGTACTCCCGTTCACCGCGCCCAAGCCCAGGCTGTCGGCAAGGCCGAAGGCAAGCCATTTCGCCGGTGTGGCCAGATCCAGCTTGGCAAACGCGCCGGCGTAGTTCTGCGTGGTGGCGTTGGCGGCGTTCTGCGCCACCAGATCGAAGTTGAGCGCGAGCGGCTCGCCGAGATAAGTGAAGGTAGACGCCGGTACGCAGCCGGCACTCACGCGATGGTTCAAACCGCCGTTGGTCGCGCTGAAATGATGGGGGTAGAACCGGCCCACGTTCCCGCTGGGGGTTCCGGTGACGTTGCCCGCGCCGAGATAATCCCCATCGCCCACGGCCGGGGTGAGGCTGAGGATGCCCACCTCGCCCCAGGCGAGGTTGTTCACGGTGGCCACGCCAGCCGGATCGTTCACCATGCCGCCGGCGCCGAATTCGCCGCCCACAATGAGGGCGTTCGCGAGGGCAGGATTGTTGCCGCCCGCAGGCGCGACGAGATTCGCGCTGAGCAGCACGCCTTCCGGCACGATTTCGCGTGCGTAGTTGGGCGTGGGGGTGCCGCCCTGGGCGATGGCCGTGACGGTCGCGCTGAAAGCCTCGCCCGCCTTGATGAAGGCAGGACCGCTGGCGTCTGCCGCGGCCGGATTGGGGAAATTGTCCGCGGTGCGCACGATGTTGGTGACGGTGAAACCAAATGGCTTCACCACGAAAGTGTTGGATTCGCCCACCATGCTGCCGCCGCCGGCGAGCCCATAGCGCGCATGGAGCTTGATGGCACCCACGTCGGCGTACCCGAGCTGGAAGGGCGCGGTGGAATTCGCGCCGAAGTTGAGGGTGACCGTGGCATAGCTCGAGACGCCGCTGGCCGGATTGGAGGCGATCGCGTTGCCGTTGATGGTCACCGGCACGCCGGCGCAGGTGGTGGGGTTCACGCATTGGGCGGCAAGCTCGAGCGCCACGTTGCCGCTGAACAGACCGGTGCAGGCGGTGGAATTGTCCGCCTTGCGTACCGCTTGCAGGGTATGTCCCGCAGTCGTCACCCCTGCGGTCTGGGTCGGAATGGCGGAGAAAATGAAGCCGGTGTCTGCGAAGGTGTGGCTGCAGCTCGGGGTGGCGCCGTCGAAACACTGCGGGCTCGTGCCGCTGGGCGCGGGCGTGGCAGCGCTGGTGCCCAGGATGACCGTGGAAGGCGTGGTCACTGCCAGTCCTACGGTGGTGCTGCCGGTGAAGGTCACCGGGTTCGCCGTCCAACCGGCCGCGGGAAGCAGGCTCACCGTCACCGGGTTGACATAGAGCGTGGTGCAGGCCGCATCGGCGCAGGCCTTGAGGGTGATGCTGGACGCTTGGCAGGTCACCCCCCTGCCCGTGTGTTCGATGCGGATGTGATCGAAGCCGGAAGGCGCCGGCCGTAGCACCAGGGTGTGGGTGCCGCCGGTATCCCCCGCAGGCGGATTGGAGAGCACCGCGCTGCGCGTGCCGGTGGCGCCGGCGGTGGCCAGCAGTTGGGTGTTCACCTCCAAGGCAATGCCCAGGGCATTGGGCGTGGGCATCGAGGCGATGTCGATGCGCTCGGTCATGCCGGCCGGCGGGGTCCAGGTGCCGCTGGAATTGACGGCATGGGAGGTCACGAGCATGCCTCCCGCCACCGTGCCCGTGTTGACACTCGGCGCGGTATGGGTGCTGCTGCTCGCGGTCACCTGCCCCTCCTCCGCCACGATGGGATTGGCCGTGTCGACACCCGAGAAGCTCACGATGCCGCCCACCGCGCCCGCGTGCACGGGGGTGCCGCCGAAATACCAAACATAGCTCGCCGGTTCCGCGGCCGTGGCCACCCGGTAGTAGATCAGCAGGCGGCTGCCGTAACCAGCGGTGCCGGCGCCCGTGGTGGTATTGACGGCGCGCACCAGGGTCCAGCCGCTGGGAGGGGTGATGGTCGTGCTGCACGCACCCCCGCTCGTGTTGCTGCAGGGGCGATAGGCCACGCTCGCCACCATGACATCGCCCGCGACCGTGCCGGCCGGAACGGCAAGGGTCAACGCACCGCGCGGGCGCAAGGCCAGGAGATGGGCCACGTTGTCGGCGGCGCCGCCGGCGATGGTGGCGCTCTTGCTGCCGGTGGAGCCCGGCGCCGCCTGCAGTTGCGTGGCCCCCGAGGCGGTGATGCCGTTGGCGGGCTGTCCGGTGGGGAGGGCATTCAGATCGTAGCGCTCCGTCATCCCCGTGGGGGTATCGTGGCTGCTGCCGCGGGAGGAGCCCAACAGCGCCACCAGCAGGGTGTTGGCACTGGTGGTGGTGAGGATGGGCAGGTTGATGGTCGCGTTGTTCACTGCCGTGTTCGCCGCCCAGACATCGAAGGGATTGATGGGTTCCGCGTTGCTCACGGCGATGATGGCGGCCGCCACGCGGACGTTGATGGGCCAGGTCCAGGTATAGCTCGCCGGCTCGCCGGCGCTGGCCACCCGCCAGTACACCATCTGGGTCAGCGGATTGGCCCCCGTGGTCACGCGCAGATCCAGCAGCGTCCAGCCCGGGGGCGGAGTGGTGCCGGAGGTGACCGTGCCCTTCAGCACCAGGTGTCCGATCAGCACATGGCCGGCGGCCGTGCCGGTCGGGCGCGCGACGGTGATGGAATTGCTCACCGCCGCGCCGGAACTCGCGCTCGCCGAAGCGACGAAACTGGGCGTCACCCCCACCTGGCTTGCGGCGCTGGCCTGGGTCGCGCCGCGCACACCGATCGCGCCGTGGGCCAGGCCGCTCAGGCACAGGGTAACGAGCAGGGCATAGACGCAACGCCGCATCATTTCGCCACCACCGTGCGCAGCTGGCGCTCCACGTAGTTGGGCGTGCCCACCGTCCCGAAGCGCGCGGTGGAGATGAGCACGTAGCTCGTGACCGTGGCGGCACCTTCGGCATGGGTGGTCGCACTGCAGGAGACTGTCGCGGTGAAGCCAGCGAGAACGCCGGAAAAATTGATGACGTCGCTACCACCGCAGACGAAGCCCGGCACCTTGAGCACCTGATAGGCACCCCACTCGATGCCGGCACGCGCCGCCGCCAAGGCCCGCGCCCCCTGCAAATCCAGGGTCGCGGCCTGGTGCTGGGTGGTGGAAAAGGTCACCAGAAAGGCGCCCAGTGCAGTGAGCACCACCAGGAGGAAGATCGCCGTCACCAGGCTGAAACCGCGGGTGCGGCGCGGCAGATTGAGGAAATCAGGGCACATTGCTGACATGCACCAGATGATACAGGTTGACGGTCTCGCCACCCTTGCTCAGGGAGAGCCGCAAGGTCACCACACCATTACGCGCGATCACGCCCGGGTCGTAAGTGATCAGGCAGTCGCTCAGGTTCGACGCGAGCTGGGCGCGGGTGGCGCCACCCGCCAGGGCGGCGGCGTTGGGCTGGGCAGCCTGTATCCCGTAGCCCCAATAGCGCCACAGGATACCGTTGGGGAGGTCGCACACATAGCTGACGGGACCGGAGACCACGTGGAAACGCGCCCCCGGGGACTCCAGCGGGAACTGCTTGGGGGCGAAACTGAGCTTGTATTCGTCGGGCCGGTCACCCGCGCCGGTGCCGGAAAGGCTCGTGCGGTTGTCGCCGACATAGGCATCCGCCCCCGGAATGCCCAGGTTGAACACCACCAGCTGGTCCCCAGCGGTGATGGCCTGAGCGGGTTCCGCGCTGAGGGGCCCCAGTTGATCGAAACTCGTGTCGACCGTGGTGAAATCAAGTACGTCTCCTGCGGGTGCGCTGGGTGCGGTCTCGGCGCGGTAGCGCCCGCCGGTTCGGGTGAGCAAAAGCTCCACCGTCCGCCCGGCATCGGTCACGCGCACGCTGTTGGGCAGCGCCAGACGCAGGTCGCGCCCGATGCGGCGCAGGGCCGTGTCGGCGGTGTCGCTGAGTTCCGCGCGGCGGGCCGCATCCACATACCCCTCGACCGGCTTGCGGATGAAGACGGCCACCATGCCACCGACGATGGCGGTGATGACGATGACGACGATCATCTCCGGCAGGGAGAAACCCTCTTGGCTGCGTTTACGGTCCATAGGCGGTGCGGTAACCGGTCAACACCAGGCTGAGATGGCTGGCAGGGTGGGTCACGGTGACGGTGACGCGCTTGGCCTCGGCAGCGGGCACCGCCTTGCCGGCGGGGCCGAAGCTCTCGTTGACCACCGTCACCGACACGTTGTAATTCCCCAGTCCAGGGATGGCCACGCCGCTGTCCACGGGGTAAACGCCGGTCGTGGCAAACCCGTGGTAGTCGCTCACGTCGTCGAACTGGGCGCGGTTCGCTTGCACCGCGGCACCGGTGAAACCGCCCGGCGGATTGGCGAAATCGTGCAGGCTCACCTCCTCGAGCATGGACTCTGCAATCGCGAGCGCCTGCTTCTGGATCATGGGGTCGGCACTCCTGGCGGTGGTGCGGTTCATCACCGTCAGCACCCCCGCTACCGCAATGCCGACGATGACGATGAACACGACCAGCTCGACCAGGGAGACGCCGCGTTCACGGATGCACATAGCCGGTTTCCCGTTCCACCGTGAGGGTGCGCGTGGGCTCGCCGGCTGCGCTCACGCTCAGCGTGACGGCTGCGTCCGGATTGGGCCTGCCCAGCGCATCGAAGGAAAAGCTCGCAGCGCTCGCGGTCAGCGTCACCCCATTGGGCGCGCTCTTGCTAAAGGGGCTCTGATCGGCGGGATTGGCGACCGGCTGGCTGCACCCCGCGTCGTAGCACAGGGCGATGCTGCCGCCCTGGATCTGCACGAACACGCTGGTGCGTTGCGCCACGGCCACCTTTTGCCCGTAGCGCAACAAGGCTGCGGTTTCGTCTGCAAAGCCGCGCGCGTCGAAGCCGGTGCGCCCCATGAAACGAGGCGCCGCGATCGCGGCCACGATGCCGACGATGACGATCACCACCACCAGCTCGGTTAGGGTGAAGCCGCGCATGGGCACCTCCACAAACCGGGACGGGGCGGAGCTGCCGCGCTCCCTGCCCCATCGGGTTCGGCTCAGCAGCCGGTGGTGACCACGGTAATGGTGGGTGCCCCGTTGGCTGCCGCCGGCGCAGTATAGCTCACCCGACAGTTGGGCGCGGTACCGCCCAACACGTCGAGGGTGATGGTCGCACCGGCACCGGCGCCACCGGCGCTGATGGTGAGCCCATCGGCCGTCGCGTTGAGCTGGGTCGCGGTGATGATGCCAGCCGCATTGGCCGTGGGGTAGCCGTGAATCAGCGTCACGTTGACCCCTTCCATCTGCACCGTCGCCGCACCGTTGGTGGTCGTGTTGGTGACAAGCGCCTGGGCCTTGGCCAGCGCCGCCGCCGCGCGCACCGCACCGTAGATGCCCTGGGCCTTGGCGGTCCGGGCCTGCTGCTGGGCATTGATGTAGCGTGGCAATGCCGTGGCCGCCAGGATGCCGAGGATGGCGATGACCACGATGAGTTCGATCAGGGTGAAGCCGCTTGCGTGTCGTTTCATGGCAACCATCCTTTCAGTCGTGGGCCGCCAATCCTCAGCAGCCGCTCGTGACCACCGCCACGTTGCCATTGGTCGCATCGTAGGTGGCCTGACAGGCGGCGCTGCCGCCGGCCGGCCGCCAAGTGGAGGGGGACACGGTGAGATCGATGGTGACACCCTGGCACTGGGTGGCGGACTCACAGCGCATCGCGCTGCCAATCCCAGCCAAGGCGTTGGTGGGCACGCCCGAGGCGGCACCAGTGGTACCGACCGCCACCGTCGTGCCATCCGCCATGGTGATGGGCGAGGTGTTGGTGCCGGTGGCGAAATATCGCGCCTGTGATACCGCCACCGCCGAGCGCAGCCCACCGGCGATGCCCTGCACCGCCGACACCCGCGCCTCGCTCGAGACGTTGATGAACTTGGGCAGCGCGGTGGCGGCCAGGATGCCAAGGATCACGATCACGACGATCAACTCCACCAGGGTAAAGCCTCTGCTCTGTTTCATGGGGACACTCCTTTTTCAAGTTGTTCAACAAACCGCTAGTGACAGCCGCTCAAGCAAACTCCGTGCCTAGACAGGGAACCTGACACCTCAAAACCAGCGATAGGGGCGCACCGGCACCAGAATCACGCCTTCCACTTCCCCGCCATCGCCCATAAGCGACTGTTCTTGAGCACTTTTCTTCCTGAGCACACGGGTCTCGAAGCGGATTTCCGCCCGCCCTGCTCCACCGCTGTCCAGATGAGCACGCCGCCGCGGCAGGTAGACGAGCTGCCGTTGCGCGGCGTCGAAATACCAACTGCCGGCAGGAATTGCCGCCTTGCCGTGCGCTTCCACGTAGTTCGCCGGCACCTGGGCCAGCCAGTCCATGGGGTTCATCCGCGCCAGCGCCGGCAGCTCCGCATAACCGCTGCGCAGCAGGCGTTCCGCCACCTGCAGGCGCAGGGCGCTGCGCAGGGTGGAGACGGTCTGCTCCATCGCCGCCTTCTCCGCCAGCTCCTGATACAGCAGCAGCCGGTCGATCGCCACCGCCCCCAGGGTGCCGACGATGGCGATCACCACCAGGAGCTCGAGCAGGGTGAACCCGCGGGCACGGAGGCGACACTGCGCGGCCCATGCGTTCATTTGCCCAGCGCGGCCTTGCCCAAATCCCACATGGGCAGGAACACCCCCAGGGCGAGGATCAGCACCAGCACGCCCATGCTCACGATGAGGATCGGCTCGATCTGCGCCGACAGATTCTTCACCTGGTATTCCACCTCCCGGTCGTACATGTCGGCGATTTCCTGCATCAGTTCGTCCACCGCGCCGGTCTCCTCGCCCACGGCGATCATCTGCAGCACCACCGGGGTGAAGATGCCGGCGGTCACCGCAGTGCGCAGGATGGTCTCGCCGCGCTCCACCCCGTCACGCATCTGGTGAATGCGCGCGGCGATGTAGTCGTTGTCCACCACCTGCGCCACCACGGTGAGGCCCTGTACGATGGGCACGCCGCTTTTGACCGCCAGGGCGAGGCTGCGCGCGAAGCGCCCGAGCGTCGCCTTGCGCACGATGTCGCCCACGATGGGCAGCCTGAGCTTGAATCGGTCCCAGCGGTATTTGCCCACTTCGGTGCGGATGGCGTAGCGGAATCCCACCACCAGGGCGGCGGTTGCCGCCAGCATCAGCGGCCAGGACTGCACGAAGAACTCCGAGGTGTGGATGAGCACGCGGGTAAGCAGCGGCAGCTCGGTGTTGAAGCCGGCATAGACCTTGGCGAAAGCGGGAATCACCCAGAGGTTGATGATCGCCACCGCCACCACAATGGCGATCACCACGAATGTCGGATAGCGCAGCGCGGCCTTGATCTGCTCACGCGTGACGCGCTCGAAATCCAGATGGTGGAACAGGCGCAGAAAGATTTCATCGAGCCGGCCGGTAAGCTCTCCCACCCGCACCATGCTGATGTAGAAGGGGTTGAACACCTCGCCATGGCGGCGCATGGCCGCCGACAGTTCGCGTCCGCCGTCAAGGGCTGTGCGCAGCTCCTGCAGCACACGGGCGAAGGTGGAGTTGACGGTGGATTCCTGCAGACCCGCGAGCGCACGCAGGATCGGCACCCCTGCCTTGAGCAGGGTATGCAGCTGGCGCGAGAACAGGAGCACGTCCACGAGCCCGACCCGGGGTTCCAGCAGGCGCGCAAGCCAGCCGGCGCGGCCGAACCGCTTCGCGGCGGGCGCCGCGCTGATCTCGATCGGCGTCACGCCATTGTTGAACAATTGGTCCGCCAAGGCACTGGCATCCGCACTCTCGAGGGTGCCCTGCACCAGTTCGCCGCGCGCGTTGCGACCCTTGTAGGCGAACAGCGGCACCCTATTCCTCCGCGATGTTGGCCACGCGCATGGCCTCGGCCACCGTGGTGCGTCCTTGGACCGCGAGCGCCACCGCATGACGGCGCAGGGACCAGCCGCCCATCTGCTGGCGCGCCACCTTGACGAAGTGGTTGGGATCGTGATGGCTCACCGCGTCCACCAGCGGCCCGGTCATTTCCAGCATTTCGTACACGCCGACGCGACCGGCGTAGCCGGTGCCGTTGCACTGGGTGCAGCCGCGCCCATGCACGAAGCGGCGCTCACGCGCCTGGGTGCCGAGCTCGAGTTCGAGCCAGGCGAGCTCCGACGGCAGCGGCGTGTAATCGGTGGCGCAGCTCTCGCAAACGGTGCGGATGAGGCGCTGCGCCAGCACCGCCTGCAGTGCCATCGCCACCATGTAGCGCGGCACCCCCATGTCCAGCAGGCGGATGGGTGTGCTGGCAGCATCGTTGGTGTGGAGGGTGGAGAGCACCATGTGCCCGGTGATGGCGGCACGCATGCCGATCTGCGCCGTCTCCTGGTCACGCATCTCGCCCAAGAGAATGATGTCCGGGTCCTGGCGCAGCACCGAGCGCAGCACGCGCGAGAAGGTCAGGTCGATCTTTTCGTTCACCTGCACCTGGTTGATGCCCGGCAGCCGGTACTCCACCGGATCCTCGACCGTGATCACTTTGCGCTCCACCGAGTTGAGCTCGGCCAGCACCGCGTACAAGGTGGTGGTCTTGCCGGAACCGGTGGGCCCGGTCACGAGCACCATGCCATGAGGACGGCTGAAGATCTCGCGGAAGCGCTTCAACATTTCGGCGGGGAAACCAAGCCGATCCAGCCCCAGCACCCCGCCGGCCTGGTTGAGCAGGCGCATGACCACGGATTCACCATACTGGGTCGGCATGGTGGAGATGCGCACGTCCACCGGCTGGTTCTTCACGCGCACGTTGAAGCGTCCGTCCTGGGGCAGCCGCTTCTCGGAAATGTCCAGGCCGGACATGAGCTTGAGACGCAAGGCCAGGGCACTGGCGATCTTCGGGTCTGCCTCGGTCTGCAGGTGCAGGACGCCGTCGATGCGGAAGCGGATCTGGAGGCGGGCCTCCTGGGGCTCGATGTGGATGTCGGAGGCATGCACCTGCACCGCGTCTTCGAACACGGTCTGCAACAGCTTCACCACCGGCGCGTCTTCCAGGTTTTGGGCGAGTCCCAGGGTGCCGAAATCCACGGCCGTGTCGCCCAGCTCCGCCTCGAGCTCATGGGCGAGGTCGGTGATCTTTTCCGTCTGGCGGTAGACACGGTCGATGGCCGAAAGCAGCGCCGTTTCGCTCACTACCGCAAGCTCGAGGTCGCGTTTCAGGACACGGGCGATTTCGTCATAGGCGAACAGGTCGGTGGGATCCGCCATGCCCACGAGCAGCCCGTTGCCCCGCTGCTCCAGCACCAGGGCGCGGAAGCGCCGCGCCATGGTTTCCGGCAGCAATCGCGCAAGCTCGGGCTTGAGGCTGAAAAACTTGAGATTGATGTATGGGATATTGAGCTGCTTGGCGACCGCCTCGCCGATCTGCTCCTCGGTGACGAAGCCCTGCTCCACGAACACCCGGCCCAGCTTGCGGCCGCTGCGCTTCTGTTCCGCCAAGGCCAGGTTGAGTTGCTCCTCCGACAGGAGCTTCTGCCTGACCAGGATTTCCCCCAGACGCACTTTTTCAGGACGCGCCATGCCGTGTCGCCATCAAGTTTGAGTGGAATCTCATGATTGGATTATATTTCTTTGATCTATCAAGATAACTAATTCACAGCAAGGATACAAGCAGATGTTCGATCTGGTGCTCTACCAACCCGAGATACCGCCCAACACCGGCAACATCATCCGGCTTTGCGCCAACACTGGCACACGCCTGCATCTCATTGAACCACTGGGCTTTTCCCTGGACGACAAACAGCTTGTCCGCGCCGGGCTGGACTATCACGAGTTTGCCGAATTGCGGGTACACCGCGACTTCCCGAGCTGCAAAGCAACGCTGGCGGGACGGCGCCACTTCGCGCTCACCACCCGAGGTGGCATCTGGCACACACAAGCCGCGTTCCAAGAGGGGGATGTCTTCGTGCTGGGGCCGGAAACCCGGGGGCTGCCGGAGGACGTGCTGGCGGAGTTCGCGCCGGAGGCGCGGCTACGCATTCCCATGCGGCCAAGGATGCGCAGCCTCAATCTTTCCAACGCCGCCGCGGTGGTGCTCTACGAGGCCTGGCGGCAGCTCGGATTCCCAGGCGCCGCCTGACACTGCATAGGGCCGCGCGCCAGGCTACGTCAGCTTGCCGTGGCAGTGCTTGTACTTCTTGCCGCTGCCGCAGGGACAGGGCTCGTTGCGTCCGATCTTCGCACCCGCGCGCACGAATGGGCTCGCCGGCGCGGCTTTGCCCGGCGCGCCGCCACCCTGACCGAGGGCCTCCTCGTAATCGGCGTGGTGATACTGGATGTTCTCGGGCCCGGTGCGCGCGTCCACCACGTCCACGTCCTGGGGGGTGCGGATCTGCACCGTCATGGTGATGCGGGTCACTTCGTGCCAGATGGTGTCGAGCATGGCCGAGAACAGCTCGAACGCCTCGCGCTTGTATTCCTGCTTGGGGTTCTTCTGCGCATAGCCCCGCAGGTGGATGCCCTGGCGCAGGTGATCCAGCGCCGCCAGGTGCTCGCGCCAATGGGTGTCGAGGCTTTGCAGCATGATACCGCGCTCGAAATGGCGCATCGCCTCGGCACCCACCAGATCCACCTTGGCCTGATAGTGGGCATGTGCCGCCGCGATGATTTTCTTCAACAGCGCCTCGGCATCGAGCGTCTTGTCCTCGTCGAGCCACTGCTGCAGCGGCAGATCCAGCGCGAACTCGGCCGCGAGCGTCTTGGTCAGGCCCGGGATGTCCCACTGTTCCTCCACGCTTTCGGGCGGCACGTGCTGCCGGAATACGCTGTCGAGTACTTGTTCGCGGATGCCGATGATGGTTTCGGCGACATCCTGGGATTCGAGCAGCTCATTGCGCTTCTCATAGATGGCCTTGCGCTGCTCGTTGGCCACGTCGTCGTATTCGAGCAATTGCTTGCGCATGTCGAAGTTGCGGGCCTCGACCTTGCGCTGCGCGTTCTCGATCGCGCGTGTCACCCAGGGGTGCTCGATCGCCTCGCCCTCCGGCATCTTCAGCCGGTCCATGATCGCGGCGACACGGTCGGAGGCAAAAATTTTCAGCAGTGGATCTTCCAGCGAGAGATAGAAGCGGCTGGAGCCCGGGTCGCCCTGGCGACCGGCGCGGCCGCGCAGCTGATTGTCCACGCGGCGCGACTCGTGGCGCTCGGTGCCGATGATGTGCAGACCCCCCACCGCGATCACCTGGTCGTGGGCTTTCTGCCATTCCGCGCGCAGCATGGCGATACGCTCCGCTTTCTGCTCCTCACTCAATGCGGGATCGTTCTGCACGGCATCGATCTCGCGCTGCGGGTTGCCGCCCAGCACGATGTCGGTACCGCGCCCGGCCATGTTGGTGGCGATGGTGATCATCCCGGGCCGACCGGCCTGGGCCACGATCTCCGCCTCGCGCGCGTGGTGCTTGGCGTTGAGGACCTGATGCGGCAGCTTCTCCTTCCTCAGGAGTTCGGACAGATATTCGTTGATCTCGATCGACGTCGTGCCCACCAGCACCGGCTGGCCCCGCAGATGGCACTCCCGGATGTCGTTGATCACCGCCTGATATTTCTCGCGCATGGTGCGGTACACCTGGTCCATGCGGTCCTGCCGGATCATGGGGCGATGGGTCGGAATGATGACCGTTTCGAGGTTGTAGATCTGCTGGAATTCATAGGCCTCGGTGTCGGCGGTGCCTGTCATGCCGGCGAGCTTTTCGTACAGCCGGAAATAGTTCTGGAAGGTGATGGAGGCGAGCGTCTGGTTTTCCTTCTGGATCGGCACGCCCTCCTTGGCCTCCACCGCCTGGTGCAGTCCGTCCGACCATCGGCGGCCGGCCATGAGACGGCCGGTGAATTCGTCGACGATGATGACCTCGCCATTCTGCACCACGTAGTGCTGATCGCGGTGATACAAGGCGTGCGCACGCAAGGCAGCATACACGTGATGCATCAACTGGATGTTCGTCGCGTCGTACAGGCTGCTGCCCGGCGGCAGCAGCCCGGCCTCGGTGAGCAGCTGCTCCGCGTGCTCATGGCCGGCCTCGGTGAGCAGCACCTGATGCGCCTTGAGATCCACGGTGTAATCCCCTGGTCCGTCTTCCCCCTCGACCGGCACGAGCCTGGGGATCAGGGCGTTGACCTTCACGTACAGATCGACGCTTTCCTCTGCCTGGCCGGAGATGATGAGCGGCGTGCGCGCCTCGTCGATCAGGATCGAGTCCACCTCGTCCACGATGGCGTAGTGGAGCTTGCGCTGCACCCGCTCGGACGGGTCGAACACCATGTTGTCGCGGAGATAGTCGAAGCCGAATTCATTGTTGGTACCGTAGGTGATGTCGGCCGCGTAGGCCGCCTGCTTCTCGGCGTGGGGCAGCTGCGACAGATTGCAGCCCACCGTCAGGCCGAGAAAGCCGTACAGCCGTCCCATCCAGTCGGCGTCACGGCGCGCCAGGTAGTCGTTCACCGTGACCACGTGCACGCCGCGGCCGGTGAGCGCATTCAGATAGGCGGGCAGGGTCGCGACCAGCGTCTTGCCCTCGCCGGTGCGCATCTCGGCAATCTTGCCGTCGTGCAGAGCCATGCCACCAATCAGTTGCACGTCGAAATGGCGCATTTCCATCACCCGGCGACCGGCTTCGCGCACCACCGCAAACGCCTCGGGCAGGATGGCATCGAGCGATTCGCCGTTGGCGACCCGCTGTTTAAACTCTGCCGTCTTGGCCGCCAGCGCCTGGTCGGAGAGCGCCTGCATGGCGGGCTCCAGCCCATTGATGGCGCGCACCTTGGCGGCGTATTGCCGGATCAGCCGCTCGTTGCGGCTGCCAAAAATCTTTTTGAGTAGGCTGGAAATCATGCGCTAACCGATTGTGTCATCCAAGGTGACGTCGCCTGACAAAACGAAGGTGCAGCCGCCACGCGATCGGCTCGCGTGGCGGCTGCACCTTGCGCGCCCGGCAGCGAGCGTCAGCCGGGCAGATTCAGGTAGCGGGTGGGATTTTGCGGAACGCCGTTCGAAAGCACTTCGAAGTGCAAATGCGGCCCGGTCGACCGGCCCGTGTTGCCCACTTCGCCGATCTGCTGGCCGCGGAGCACCACATCGCCTTGCTTGACCATGCGCCGCGAAGCGTGCGCATAGCGGCTCACCAACCCGTTGCCGTGATCGACTTCGATCATATTACCATAGCCCGGGTGGTAGTCCGAGTAGATGACAATGCCACCCGCGGCGGCGCGGATCGGCGTGCCGGGGGCCGCGACGAAATCCACGCCCTCGTGCATCGCGCGCAGGCCGGTGAAGGGGTCAATCCGCCAGCCGTAGTTGGAGGAGAAAAAGCCCTCATCCACCGGCAGCCCACTGGGCAGCGCGGCGCGGCGCACCTGCTCGCGCGCGAGGAGGGACTCCATGACCGCCAGCTGGTCGCCTTTCAGCTCCAGGCGGCGTTTAAGCTCGCCCAGCTCCTGGGCGAAATCGTCGAGACCCAACGCCGTGCCACCCGGGACATACGCGCCGCCACGGCCGGGCTTGGTGTCGAAATCCAATTCTTCCTTCCTAATGCCGGCGACCTTGGCAACCCGCTCGCCCAAGGCCTCCAGGCGCATGACCTGGGCCTGCATCTCGCCCACCTTGATGGCCATGGCGGCGAGCCGCTGCTCGAGGGCGGCGCGTTCCTGCGCGGTCTGCTCGTTCTGCAACGCCACGAGGAGCTTTTGCACGCCGGGCTGCTTCAGGCCGCCGAACGGAAACAACATGAGATACGCGGACAGGGCGCTTGCCGCCAAGAACAGCAGCAACCCGGCAAACACCCAGGCCACGGTCTGGCAGCGCCCAACACACACGCTGCGTGCCTGTGCCAGGCGGTCGGATACGATTATGATGTTCATGTACTCCCCCATTTCTGGCGCTCATCCATGTCCGCTCGCACGTTCGGCAGTTACCTGAACGACGCTCGCTCGCCCCTAAAGCGCCTCGCTCAGCAGGCGCAGCGATTACACGAACTCTCGCGCATTTGGGAATCGATCGCGCCGCCCGGGTTGGCGCGCTCGTGTCGGGTCGGCCGTTTCGATGACGGCGTTCTGACCCTGTTTGCAGACAACGGCGCTATTGCGACAAAAATTAAGCACTTGTTGCCGCGTCTGCATGCCCAATTTCAGGGCAGGGAGTGGCAAGTTACTTCAATTCGGATCGAGGTGCAAGTGACGGGGCCGTCAGAACGGCCGGTGCGCGCCCCAAAATTGGGCATCAGCGCCCGCGGGCTTGCCACCCTAAAGGCGCTCGAGACCAGCTTGCCTCAATCGGAGCTCAAGTTAGCGCTTACAAACATGATTCGCCATCAGCGGGCCTCAGCGCAGCACGATGCGGCCGACGGCCAGCGCCGCGAGGATGACGAGTAGAACCATCGCTGAAAACTTGATCAGCTGCCAGGCAAAGCGGAACCAGCGGCGATCACGGCGCATGAGTCCGACCAGGACGGCAGCGGCAATCACCAGCCCTGCCAGAATCAGGAACAGCCGCAAAACGACGAGGCTCACCGCCAGACCCCGGGGTGTCAGGCAAACTCGGCCTGCAGGTGACGAAAGCCTCGCGGTGCCTCCACGTCCTGATCGAAGGTCACGAACGCCCAGGCGCTCCGGTCTTCCAACAGGGTGCGCGCCAGCCGGTTGTTGAGCGCGTGGCCGGATTTGTGGCCGCTGAACGCGGCCAGGAGCGGATGCCCGAGCAGGTAGAGGTCGCCGATCGCATCCAGCGCCTTGTGTTTGACGAATTCGTCCTCGTAGCGCAGGCCCTCCGTGTTGAGCACGCGGAACTCGTCCATCACGATGGCATTGTCCAGGCTGCCGCCCAGGGCCAGGCCGTGGCTGCGCAGATATTCCACCTCGTCCATGAAGCCGAAGGTGCGGGCACGGCTGATTTCCTTGATGAAAGCGGTATCGGAGAAGTCCACCGTGATCGCCTTGCCCGAGTGCTCGAATACCGGATGGCGAAAATCGATGCTGAGGGTGACCCGGAAGCCATCATAGGGCTCGAGCCGCACCCATTTGTCGCCCTCCACCACTTCCACGACACGACTGACGCGGATGAAACGCTTTGGCGCCGGCTGTTCCTCCACGCCAGCGGATTGGATCAGGAACACGAAGGGTCCGGCCGATCCGTCCATGATCGGCACTTCCGAGGCGGTGAGGTCCACGTAGGCATTGTCGATGCCGAGACCCGCGAAGGCCGACATCAAATGCTCCACCGTCATCACCTTCGCGTGATCGGCCTCGAGAGCGGAGCACAGGCGGGTATCCGTGACACGAAACGGATGCACCGGGATTTCCACCGGCGGGTCCAGGTCGACACGGCGGAAAACGATCCCGGTGTTGGGCGCCGCCGGGCGCAAGGTCATGGTGACCTTCTGGCCGGTGTGCAAACCGACGCCGGTGGCGCTGATACCGTTCTTCAATGTTCGTTGCTTGATCACGTTGTACCCTAAGTGCTTGTCGCAGGGTGGATTTTACCACGCCTTGAGCCTTCGGCCGGACACTGGGGAAACGCGCCCCTGGGCGCCTGCCACCCATACGAGAAAATGCCCGCGCAACGGCTGGGCGCGCGTCAGTCGGCCTGCTTGCGCAGGAAGGCCGGAATGTCGAGCAGATCGACACCGTTGGCCTTCATCGCTTCCACCTGCGCCGCGCGCCGGCCGCCGGGACGGATCACCTGGGGCGTGTCTTCCTCGTGGGCGAACTCCATGCCCACGGCATCGGTGCCGGTCCTGACCACCGTGAGCGGCTTGTGCTGACGAGCCGCCGCGGGCATGCCCAGCCCGGTGGCCACCATGGTCACCCGCAGGTCATCCTGCATGGAATCGTCGAAGACGGCGCCGAAGATCACCGTCGCTTCCTCCGCAGTGTACTCGCGGATGGTGTTCATGACGTCATGGATCTCCTTCATCTTGAGCGAATGGCTAGCGGTGATGTTGACCAGCATGCCGCGCGCGCCGGCCAGGTTCACGTCCTCCAGCAGCGGGCTCTTGACCGCCTGCTCGGCGGCGCGGCGGGCGCGTTCCGCGCCTTGCGCCTTGGCGGAGCCCATCATCGCCATGCCCATCTCGCTCATCACCGTGCGCACGTCGGCGAAGTCCACATTGACGAGCCCGGGGCAGCTGATCACTTCGGCGATGCCCGAGACCGCCCCGTGGAGCACGTCGTTGGCGGCGCGGAACGCATCCAGCACCGACACGTCCTCACCGAGCACCTGCATCAGTTTTTCGTTGGGGATGATGATGAGCGAGTCCACGTTGTGGGACAGGGCCTCGATGCCGGCCTGCGCGATCTTCTGGCGCCGGCCCTCGAACAGGAATGGCTTGGTGACCACCGCCACGGTCAGGATGCCCAGCTGTTTGGCCACCTCCGCCACGATTGGCGCCGCGCCGGTGCCGGTGCCGCCCCCCATGCCGGCGGTGATGAACAGCATGTCGGCGCCATCGATCAGCTCGGCGATTTTTTCCCGGTCCTCCAGCGCGGCCTCGCGGCCGACTTCGGGGTTGGCACCCGCGCCGAGGCCCTTGGTGATCGAGCTGCCCAGCTGCAATTTGACCGGCGCGTTGCTCTTGGCCAGCGCCTGGGCATCGGTGTTGGCGGCGATGAATTCGACGCCGGTAAGGCCGCTTTCGATCATGTGATCGACCGCATTGCCGCCGCAGCCGCCTACGCCCACCACCTTGATGACCGCTTCCTGCGATTGATTGTCAAGAATTTCAAACATCTGGACCCTCCTTCTCAAGTGAACGACACAAACGACTAAAACCCCTGAAACCAGCTCTTCATCTTTTCGAAGATCTGCTGCAATGACGAACTCTGCATGCGCACCAGCTGGTGGTGCTGGTATTGCTCCAGGCCCGCGAGCAGCAGGCCGACGCCCGTGGCATAGCGTGGATTGCGCACCACCTCCGCCAGGCCGCCCACGTACTGCGGCAAGCCCAGGCGCACCGGCATGTGGAACACTTCCTCGCCCAGTTCGACCATGCCCTGCATCAAACTGGACCCACCGGTGATGACGATGCCCGACGAAATCAACTCCTCGAAACCGCTGCGGCGCAGTTCCGCCTGGGCCAGCGAATACAGCTCTTCGACCCGGGGCTCGATCACCTCGGCCAGCGTCTGGCGTGACAGTTGCCGCGCCGGCCGCTCGCCCACGCTCGGCACCTCGATCATTTCGCTGGGTGCCGCCAGTTGCCGCAGCGCGCACCCGTGCATACGCTTCAGGTCTTCGGCGTCCTTGGTGGGCGTGCGCAAGGCCATGGCGATGTCGTTGGTGATCTGATCGCCGGCGATGGGAATGACCGCCGTGTGCCGGATGGCACCATCGGTGAATACGGCGATGTCGGCAGTCCCGCCGCCAATGTCGATGAGGCATACCCCCAGATCGCGTTCATCCTCGGTCAACACCGCCATGCTGGAGGCCAGCGGCTGCAGCACGAGGTCGCGCACGTCGAGGCCGCAGCGCTTGACACACTTGATGATGTTCTGCGCCGCCGACACTGCGCCGGTCACGATGTGCACCTTCACCTCCAGGCGCACGCCGCTCATGCCCAGTGGCTCCCGCACGTCCTCCTGGCCGTCGATGATGAACTCCTGGGTGAGGATGTGCAGGATCTGCTGGTCGGTGGGGATGTTCACGGCGCGCGCGGTCTCGATCACCCGGTCCACGTCGGCCTGGGTGACCTCCTTGTCCTTGATCGCCACCATCCCGTGGGAGTTGAGGCTCTTGATGTGGCTGCCGGCAATACCGGTATAAACGTCGCGGATCTTGCAGTCGGCCATCAGCTCCGCCTCCTCCAGGGCGCGCTGGATGGCATTGACCGTGGATTCGATGTTCACCACTACGCCCTTTTTGAGGCCGCGCGAGGGCGACTCGCCCAGCCCGATCACTTCCAGCCGTCCCTCCGGCAGCACCTCCGCCACCAGCGCCACGATTTTCGAGGTGCCGATGTCGAGGCCGACGATGAGGTTTTTTTGGTCTTTCGCCTTCACGTACTCTTACCCTTTTTCTGCAGCAGCGAAGCGCACGGCAAAGCCGTTGGGGTAGCGCAAATCCACGCTGACCACCGGATTCGGCATGCGCGGGATGGTGTCCGCATAGGCACGCACGAACTTGGCCAGGCGTTGGTCCACCCGCTCCCGGCCGAGCGCCAAGGTCAGACCGTTGTCAAGCTTGATCTGCCAGGCGCGGCGCTCGTTCATGCTCACCTGGACCGGCGTCAGCTTCAGCGGCGCGAGGATCTCGCGAAACGCTTCATAACGCTGCGCGACCTCGGCCTGGGTGCCCGGTGGGCCGGCCAGCACGGGCAGGGGTGCATCCGTCGCCGCCTGGAACAGTTCACCGTGGGTGTTGATCAGGCCGCCGTCCGCCCAGCGGCCCAGGGCCACGTGCTCTTCCACGCTCACCTCCAGGGTGTCCGGCCACTGCCGCCGCACGCTCACATGGCGCACCCAGGGCAGCTTCCGAAATGCCGTGCTGACGCGCACCAGGTCGAGGGTGAAGAAGTTGCCGGTGAAGTCGCGGCTCACGATGTAGCTGACCTGCTGGTAGTTCACGTGCGTGAGCGCACCCTTCACCTCGACCACCCGGATCGGGAACCAGGGCAGATGCACCACCAGGAAGAGCACCGCATACATGAGCAGCACGACGGCGACCGCATACAGCAGATTGGCCAGCCACAGCATGAGTTGGGCCTTGTCCCACAGGGACAGCACCAGGACGCTCGTCCCCGGGGCTGCCATCGGCCGCCGCGACAGATCGCCCTTGTCGGCCTTCCTACCCCACATGGGCGAGCTCCAGAATGCGCAGCACCAGCTGCTCGAAAGACAGGCCGGCCTGGCGCGCGGCCATTGGCACCAGGCTGTGATCGGTCATGCCGGGTGACGTGTTCATCTCGAGGAAATACGGCGTGCCGCTTTCATCCACGATGAAATCCGCGCGCCCCCAGCCCTGGCACCCCAGGATGCCAAAAGCGTGCAAAACGAGCCCCTGCAGGGCGCGCTCCCGCTCGGGTGCGAGGCCGCAGGGACAGATGTAGCGCGTGTCGTTGGCGACGTACTTGGCGTCGTAGTCGTAGAAGGTGTGGGGCGTCTCGAGGCGGATCAGCGGCAGCGCGGTGTCCCCCAGGACCGCGCCGGTATATTCCACGCCCTGCACGAATTGCTCTGCAAACACCAGCCGGTCGTGGCGGGCTGCCAGTGCGTAGGCCTGTTGCATGTCCTCCGCGCGGGTGACCTTGGACATGCCGAGGGAGGAGCCTTCGCACACCGGCTTGACCATCAGCGGCAGCCCCAGCTCCGCCACCACCGCCGCGAAATCGCTGCGCGCGGTGAGCATCACATAGCGCGGCGTCGGGATGCCGGCTGCCTGCCACACCAGCTTGGTGCGCAGCTTATCCATGGCCAGCGCGGAGGCGAGCACACCGCTGCCGGTGTAGGGAATGCCCATCAGTTCCAACGCGCCCTGGATGGTGCCGTCCTCGCCGTAGCGGCCGTGCAGCGCGATGAACACCCGGTCGAAGCTTTTGAGCTCGTTGAGCTCGCGCTCGGCGGGGTCGAAGGCATGAGCATCCACGCCGACGGCCTGCAACGCGGCCAGCACCGCAGCACCGCTTTTCAATGACACCTCGCGCTCGGCGGAACGCCCGCCGAAGAGCACTGCGACTTTTCCGAATTGGTCTGATGTCATTTCAAAATCCTTTTTCACCAGGCAGAACACGAAGGGCACAAAGGAAAACCCTCCTGAAATCTTCGTGCTCTTTGTGCTCTTCGTGGTTCAAGCCTTTTCTCCCACGATCCGCACTTCGCGCTCCAGCCTGACGCCCGTCTCACGCGCGACTGTCTCCTGCACCGTGTCGATCAAGGCCTCGATGTCCGCCGCCGTCGCATCGCCCAGGTTGACGATGAAGTTGGCGTGCTTCTCCGACACCTGGGCACCGCCGATGCGCCTGCCTTTCAGGCCGCAAGACTCGATGAGCCGCGCCGCATGGTCGCCCGGAGGATTGCGGAACACGGAACCTGCGTTGGGCAGATTCAGCGGCTGGGCCGCGATGCGCTTTCGCAGCAGTTCCTTGATGCGCTTCTGCGAGGCTTCCCCGTCGCCACGACGCGGCACGAACCAGCCGGCCGCGAACCATTCCTCCTGTGCCGTCTTGAGCGCCACGTGGCGGTAACCAATGTCGTAGTCGTGACGCGTGCGGTGGCGCGTTTCACCGCCGCGGTCGATGGTCAGCACCTCGTCCACGATCTCCCAGGTCTCGGCGCCATAGCAGCCGGCGTTCATGGCCAGGGCCCCGCCCACGGTGCCGGGGATGCCTGCCAGAAACTCGGCACCCTCGAAGCCGTGCCGCGCCGCGAAGCGCGCGAGCTTCGGGCTGGCCACGCCGGCCTCGGCGTAGATCCGTTCTCCTTCCAGCCGCACCTCGTTCAACGCCCCATGCATCAGAATCACCGTGCCTCTCAGTCCGCCGTCACGCACCAGCAAGTTCGACCCCAGCCCGGCAAACAGCACCGGTTCGTCTGGCGGCAGGGATTTCAGGAAGTCCCCCAGGTCCGCGAGATCCGCCGGCACGTAGGCGCGGTCCGCATTGCCGCCCGCGCGCCAGCTGACGTGCTTGCGCATCGGCTCGTTCAGTCGCAGTTCGCCGCGCACCGCTCACACTGCTCCCTCGCAGCCCTGCACGAGCTGCCCGGGCACCTGGCCAATCGAGCCCGCGCCCATGGTCAGCACCACATCGCCGTCGCGCGCCACGGCGCAGATGGCCTTGCCCAGATCGTTCACGTTTTCCACGAAAATCGGCTCCACCTTGCCCAGCACCCGGACCGCCCGGGTCAGGGTGCGGCCATCCGCCGCCACGATGGGCGCCTCCCCCGCGGGGTACACCTCGGTGAGCAGCAGCACGTCCACCGTGGACAGAATGCGCGCGAAGTCTTCGAACAGATCCCGGGTGCGGGTGTAGCGGTGCGGCTGGAAGGCCAGCACCAGCCGCCGCCCGGGAAAGGCGCCGCGCGCTGCGGCCAGGGTCGCCGCCATCTCCACCGGGTGGTGGCCATAGTCGTCGATCAGGGTGAAGCTGCCGCCATCCGCCAGGGCTACTTCACCGTAGCGCTGGAAGCGGCGGCCCACGCCGCGGAATTCCTCCAGACCCTTCTGGATCGCCTTGTCCGGCACGCCCACTTCGGTCGCCACCGCGATGGCCGCGAGCGCATTCAGCACGTTGTGGTGGCCGGCCAGGTTGAGTTTCACCGCCAGTTTCTTGTCCCCCTTGCGTTCCACCTTGAAATGCATCTGGCCGCCCACGGCCTGGATGTTGGTGGCGCGGATGTCGGCATCTTCCGTTGTTCCATAGGTCACGATCTGCTTGGTGATGCGCGGCATGATCTCGCGCACGTTGGCATCGTCCGCACACAGCACCGCCACGCCGTAGAAGGGCAGGTGCTGGATGAAATCGACGAAGGCCCGCTTGAGCCTTTCGAAGTCGTGGCCGTAGGTTTCCATGTGATCCGCATCGATGTTGGTCACGATGGCAATCACCGGCATGAGGTACAGAAAGGAGGCATCGGACTCGTCCGCCTCGGCCACCAGAAATTCGCCGCTGCCGAGCTTCGCGTGCGCGCCCGCGGCTTCCAGCCGGCCGCCGATGACGAAGGTGGGGTCCATGCCGCCTTCCGCCAGCACGCTCGCCACCAGGCTGGTGGTGGTGGTCTTGCCGTGGGTGCCCGCCACCGCGATGCCCTGCTTGAAGCGCATCAACTCGGCCAGCATCATGGCGCGCGGCACGATGGGGATGTTCCTCTCCCTTGCGGCGATCACTTCCGGGTTGTCGGCCTTGACCGCACTGGAGGTCACCACCACGTCGGCCTTGTCGATGTGTGCTGCGGCATGGCCGAGATACACCTTGGCACCCAGTTTGGCCAGGCGGCGGGTCGCGGCGCTGTCGGACAAATCGGAGCCGCTGATCTTGAAGCCGAGATTGAGCAGCACCTCGGCGATGCCGCTCATGCCGGCGCCGCCGATGCCCACGAAGTGAATATGTTTGACCTTGTGTCTCATCCCGCCAGATCCGCGCACACGGCCGCCACGGCCTCGGTCGCGTTGGGCTTCGCCAGGGCGCGCGCCTTCTGCGCCATTTCCAGCAGCTGTTCGCGGCTGAAGCCGCGCAGCACCTCCGCCAGCCCCTGCGCCGTGAGTTCGGACTGGGGCAAAAGCACGGCCGCGCCCGCATCGGACAGGAATTTCGCGTTCGCCGTCTGGTGGTCATCGACGGCATGCGGGAACGGCACCAGCACGCTCGCGACCCCGGCGGCGGCCAATTCCGCCACGGTGAGTGCGCCGGCGCGGCAGACCACCAGATCGGCCCAGGCGTAGCGCGAGGCCATGTCCTCGATGAAGGGCAGCACTTCGGCCTGCACGCCGGCCTGCGCGTAGTGGGTGCGCAGCGCATCGATATGCTTGAGGCCGGCCTGGTGCACCACCTCCGGCCGCTGGGTTTCCTCGATCAGGGCCAGCGCCCTGGGCACGGTTTCGTTTAAGGCCTGCGCACCCAGGCTGCCCCCTACCACCAGCAGGCGCAGCCGGCCGGCGCGTGCGGCGTAGCGCGTGGCCGGCGCGTCGATGGCGGCGATGTCCGCGCGCACCGGATTGCCGGTCCAGTGTGCGTTGAGCGTGCGGCACAGCAGCGGCCTGTCGTTCTCGCCCTGGAATGCCTTGGGAAAACCGAGCAGCACCCGCTCGGCGAGGCAGGCCAATACGCGGTTGCTCAGGCCGGCAATGGCGTTCTGCTCGTGGATCACCAACGGCCGGTTGAAGAGCGAGGCCATCATGCCACCGGGGAAGGCGGCATAGCCGCCCATGCCCAGCACCACATCCGGGCGATGCCGGAAGATCGCCTGCGCGCTCTGCCAGAAGGCGATGAGGATAAACGTCGGCAGCAGCAGCTTGCGCAGCAGGCTCTTGCCGCGCACGCCGCCGAATGTGAGCCAGGCCATGCCGATGCCGTGGGGCGGCACGATCTTCGCCTCCAGGCCGGCAGGGGTGCCGAGCCAGACCGCGCGCCAGCCACGCGCCATCAGATACTGCGCCACCGCCAGTCCGGGATAGACGTGCCCACCCGTGCCGCCGGCCATGATCATGATGGTGCGGGCGCTCATACCGAGTACCCTTTCAGCAACTGCCGCGATTCCCAGTCGATGCGCAGCAGGATGCCCACAGCGGCACAATTGGTGACGATGCCGGTGCCGCCGAAGGACAAGAGCGGCAAGGTCAGCCCTTTCGTCGGCAGCAGGCCCATGTTCACCCCCATGTTGATGAGCGCCTGCACCGCGATCCACACGCCGATGCCCTGTGCCACGAGGGCGGCGAAGGGCCGTTCCAGCTGCGCAGCCTGGCGCCCGATCAGAAACGCACGCAGGGTCAGATGAGCGAAGAGCAGAATCACGACGAGCACGCCGATGAAGCCCAGCTCTTCCGCGATCACCGCGAGCAGGAAGTCGGTGTGCGCTTCAGGCAGGTACAGCAGCTTCTCGACGCTGGCGCCGAGGCCCACCCCGAACCATTCGCCGCGCCCGAAGGCGATCAGGGCATGGGAGAGCTGATAGCCGCGCCCAAAGGGGTCGGCCCACGGGTCCATGAAGCCGATGATGCGCTGCATACGGTAGGGCGAGGACCAGATGACGATCACGAAACCGATCACCAGCATCACGATCAGCCCGCCGAACTGCTTGCCGTTGACACCGCCCAGGAACAGGATGCCCATGGCAATCGCCACGATCACTGCAAATGCGCCGAAGTCCGGTTCCAGAAGCAGGAGCGCGCCGATGAACAGCATGACGAGCAGCATCGGGAAGAAACCGCGGGTGAAGCTGTCCATGTGACCGGCCTTGCGCAGCGTGTAGTCCGCCGCATACAGCACGGCGAACAGCTTCATCAGTTCGGAGGGCTGGAAATTGATGAAAAAGAGCGAAATCCAGCGCCGCGAGCCGTTGACCTCCCTGCCGATGCCGGGTATGAGCACCAGCACCAAGAGGGCGATGCCCAACACGAACAGGTAGGGGGCGAGCCGCTGCCAGGCGCGCACGGGAAGCTGGAATGCGACGAAGCCCGTCAGCAGGCCGAAGGCCACGAATACGGCATGGCGCAGCAGGTAATAGGTTTCCTGGTAGCCGGTGTAGCGGCTGGCATCGGCGGTGGCGATGGAAGCCGAATACACCATCACCAGGCCAAAGGCGAGCAGCACCAGCACCGTCCACAACAGACCCTGGTCGTAATCCGGCTTGGTGTGCTGGGCCTTCAGGGGCGTGGAATAGATCATCATGCCGCGCGTTCCCGACCGAGCCTGGCCACCGCGGCGACGAAAACCTCCGCACGGTGGACGTAATTGCGAAACATGTCGAAACTGGCGCAGGCCGGTGACAGCAGCACCGCATCGCCTGGCTGCGCGAGGGCAAAGGCGTGCGCCACGGCGCTGTCCATGTCCTCAGCCCGCACGCACGGCACCGCCAGGCCGGCGAGCGCCGCCTCGATCCGCGGCGCGTCACGGCCGATCAACACCACTGCGCGCGCATGATGCGCCACCGCCGCGCGCAAGGGCGCAAAATCCTGGCCCTTGCCGTCACCACCAGCGATCAGCACCACCGGCTCGCGCATGCCATTGAGCGCTGCCACCGTCGCGCCGACGTTGGTCCCCTTGGAATCGTCGTAAAAGACCACCCCATCCACCTGGGCCACCCGCTCGACCCGGTGTGGCAGGCCCTTGAAGCTGCGCAGGGCCGCGAGCTGCGGCGCCAGGGGCACGCCCACCGCGTGCGCAAGGGCCAGGGCCGCCAGGGCGTTCGCTGCGTTGTGCAGCCCGGCAAGCGGCAGCTCCGCCGCCTGCGTCAGCCGTGCCCCGCCGTGGGTGAGCCAGGTGGCGCCCTCGGCCTCGACGAGACCCCAGTCGTCGGCGCCGGGGGGCGCATCCAGACCGAAGGTTTCGACACGTCGGCCGGGCCGCGCCATGGCACGGCTGTACGGGTCTTCCCGGTTGAGGATCTGCACGCCGTGGCCAGCGAAAATGCGCGCCTTGGCCTGGGCATACTCGGTCATGCTCGGGTAGCGATCCATGTGGTCCTGGGTCACATTGAGCACGGTCGCCGCGTCGGCATCGAGGCTTGAGGTGGTTTCCAACTGGAAGCTCGACAACTCGAGCACGAACACGTCGGGCACCGGTGCGCCCTGCTCGATCTCGGCCAGGGCATCAAGCACCGGCAGGCCGATGTTGCCGGCCACCACCGTGCGCAAGCCGGCACCGGTGCACAGCGCACCGCACAGGGCGGTGACGGTGCTCTTGCCGTTGGTGCCGGTGATCGCAATGACGCGTGTGTGTTCACGCGGTCGGGTACGGGCGAACAGCTCGATGTCACCCACCACCGCCACGCCACGGGCGAGCGCCTTGGCAACGTGGGGGTCGGTGAGCGGGACGCCGGGACTGATGGCGATCAGATCGATGCCGGCAAACAAGGCCTCCGTGAACGGGCCGGTGACGACCTGCGCATCCGGCAGCTCGGCGCGCACGGTGCCGGCCCGGGGCGGATCGGCGCGGCTGTCTGCCAGACGCAGCACGGCGCCCCGGCGCGCCAGCCAGCGCGCCATGGACAGGCCGGTGTCACCGAGCCCGAGCACGAGAACACGCTTGCCGCTCAACTGCACCGCATCACCTCAGCTTCAGCGTCGACAAACCGATCAGCACCAGAATCATGGTGATGATCCAGAAGCGCACCACCACCTGGTTCTCCTTCCAGCCCTTCAGCTCGTAGTGGTGGTGCAGGGGCGCCATGCGGAAGAGGCGCTTGCCGGTGAGCTTGAAGGAGGCGACCTGCAGCATCACCGACAGGGTCTCCACCACGAACACGCCACCCATGATGAAGAGCACGATTTCCTGCCGCACGATCACCGCCACCGCACCCAGGGCCCCGCCCAGTGCCAGCGCGCCCACGTCGCCCATGAACACTTCCGCCGGATAGGCGTTGAACCACAGGAAGCCAAGCCCGGCACCGGCGAGCGCGGCACAGAACACCGCCAGTTCGCCTGCGCCGGGAATGTATGGCAGGCCCAGGTATTTGGAAAACACGGCATTGCCGGCCACGTAGGCGAAGATCGCGAGCGCACTGCCCACCATCACCGTGGGCATGATGGCCAGACCGTCGAGGCCATCGGTCAGGTTCACCGCGTTGCTGCTGCCGACGATGACCAGGTAGGCGAGCAGGATGAAGCCGAAGGCACCGAGGGGGATGGCCACGCTCTTGAAGAAGGGCACGATGAGCTCGGTCTGCGCGGGCAACGTGACATTGAAGGCGATGTAGGACACCGCGAGGAGGGCAATCACCGACTGCCAGAAAAACTTGGCGCGCGCCGACAGACCTTTGGGATTGCGGTGCACCACTTTGCGGTAGTCGTCCACCCAGCCAACGACACCGAAGCCACCGGTGATCAGGATCACGATCCACACATAGACGTTGCGCAGGTCCGCCCAGAGCAAACTGGATACCATGATCGCCACAAGGATCAGCGCCCCACCCATGGTGGGGGTGCCCGCCTTCACCAGATGGGTCTGCGGGCCATCGTCGCGGACCGACTGGCCGATCTTGTAGGCGGTGAGCTTGCGGATCATCGCCGGCCCGACGATGAAGGAAATCACCAGCGCCGTGAGCGCGGCCAGCACCGCACGCAGGGTGATGTAGCCAAAAACGTTGAACGCCCGGATGTCCTGCGCCAGCCACTCGAACAGATACAGCAGCATGGTCTCTCGCCTACACCGTGAAGCTTTTCACCACCCGTTCCATTTCCATGAAACGCGATCCTTTCACCAGCACCGTCACGTCCGGCCCCAAGAGGTTTTCCAGGTCCGCCAGCAGTTCCTGGATACGCTCGTAGTGCGCCGCGCCGGGACCGAAGGCCTGCGCCGCGTGGTACATCATGTCGCCCAGACACAGGAGCCGCTCGATGCCCTGGCTGCGGGCGTAGGCCCCCACCTCGGCGTGGAGCCTCGCGCTGTCCGGCCCCAGCTCACCCATGTCGCCGAGCACCAGCACCTTGCGCCCCGGTTGTGCCGCCAGCACGTCGATGGCGGCACGCATGGAGTCCGGGTTGGCGTTATAGGTGTCATCGATCATCTTCGCGCCGTGCAGAATGATCTTGTGCTGCTGGCGCCCCGGTACGCCGCAGAAGGCTTCCAGGCCGGTTCTCACCGCCTCGGCGGCAACGCCGGCAGCGTGGCTCGCAGCGGCCGCCGCAAGGGCGTTACGCACGTTGTGCACCCCGCCGACGCGCAGACGCACGGCGCACTCCGCATCCGGAAGCTTGAGCTGCAGCACGGCCCCGTCGGCCAACAGTTCGTATTGGGCGCTGACCGCAGCGGGTGCGGTGAGGCCGAATTCGAGGATGCGCCGGCCCCGGTTCATGTCACGCCACAGGGGGGCATGGGCGTCGTCCGCGTTGATGATGGCCACCCCATCCTTGCCGAGCCCGGCGTAGATCGCGCCCTTCTCGCGCGCGATCGCATCGAGGCTGCCCAACCCCTCCAGATGCGCCGATTGGGCATTGTTCACCAGGGCCACAGTGGGCGCCGCCAGCCCCGTGAGATAGCCGATTTCGCCCGGATGGTTCATGCCCATTTCGATCACCGCAAACCGGTGCGCAGAAGTGAGACGCAGCAGCATCAGGGGCACGCCGATGTCGTTGTTGAGGTTGCCCTCGGTCGCAAGCACCGCTGCGGCGTCGCCCGCGTGCGCGCGCAGGATCGCGGCAATCATTTCCTTCACCGTGGTCTTGCCGTTGCTGCCGGTGACGGCGATCAGCGGCAGCACGAACTTGCGCCGCCAGTGGGCAGCGAGCGCCCCCAGGGCGCGGCGGGTGTCGTCCACCTGCAGCAGGGCAGCGGTTTCGGGGCAATCGGCGCGTGCGGCGAAGCCACGCGTGACCAGGGCGGCGACGGCACCCGCCTCCAGCGCGCGCGCGACGTAATCGTGGCCGTCGAAGCGCTCGCCCTTGAGCGCGACGAACAGGCTGCCCGGCGCGATGGCACGGCTGTCGGTGCACACACCGGCGAATTCGACATCCGCGCCACGCATCGTCGCGCCAACCGCCTGCGCCGCCTCCGACAGGCGCATCATGGGCGCGCCTCCAGGGCACGGCTGGCGACTTCGACATCGCTGAACGGCAAGCGCCGGCCGGCGATGTCCTGGTAGTCCTCATGCCCCTTGCCCGCGATCACCACCACGTCACCCGGACGGGCCTGCGCGATCGCCCAGTGGATCGCGGCAGCGCGGTCCTCGATGACGTGGTAGTTCGCCCCCATGCCGGCGCTGATCTCCCCGATGATGGTGCGGGGATCCTCGTGACGGGGGTTGTCGCTGGTGAGCACCACCTCATCGGCAAGGCGGGAGGCGACCGCGCCCATCAGCGGGCGCTTGCCCTTGTCCCGATTGCCCCCGCAACCGAACACGCACACGAGGCGCGCGTCGGCGGCTGCGCTCTTGGATTCGGCCGCCACCTCGCGCAGGGTCAGCAGCACCTTTTCCAGCGCATCCGGCGTATGGGCATAATCCACCACCACCAGCGGCGCGCCGGGTCGGCGCAAACACTGCATGCGCCCCGGCACCGGCGTCAGCGCCCCCAGCGCGCTGACGGCAGCATCCAGCGTCACCCCGCTGGCCAGCAACACGCTCAGCACCGCGAGCAGGTTGTGGGCATTGAAACGCCCCAGCAGGGGGCTGTCGATGGTCGCGCAGCCGACGGGCGTGCTGACATCGAAGCGCAGCCCGGCGGGCCCGACCTGCAGATGCGCGCCCTGCACCTCCGCCGGAGCGAAACCGTAGCGCCACACCCGTGCACCGGTTGCCCGGGCACGCGCGGCGAAATCCGCCCCGAGGGGATCGTCGGCGTTGATCACCGCGTGACCGAGGCCCGGCCAGTCGAACAGTCGGGCCTTGGCGGCGATGTAGGCCTGCATGTCGCCGTGGTAGTCGAGGTGATCACGCGAAAGGTTGGTGAACACCGCCACGTCGAACCGGGTGCCGTTGACCCGCCCTTGCACGAGGGCATGGGAGGAGACTTCCATCGCCACCGCCTGCGCGCCACGCTGCAGGTAATCGCGCAGCGTCTCCTGCAGCAGAATCGCATCCGGCGTGGTGTTCAGCGCGGGGGTGAGCGCCCCCGGAAACCCATTGCCGAGCGTGCCGATGATGGCGCTGCGGCGACCGGCGTGGGTGAGCGCCTGGGCGATCCAGTGGGCGCAGGAACTCTTGCCGTTGGTGCCGGTGATCCCCACCATCCACAGCGCCCGGGAAGGCTGCCCGCAGACCTCCGCCGCCAACGCGCCGAGCTTGTCCCGCAGCCCCGGCACCGGCAGGTTGGGTACCTGCCATGCCGGGTCCCAAAGGAAATGGCGGGCCTCCCACACCACGGCATTGGCACCCCGCGCGATGGCCTGGGGAATGAAATCCCGACCGTCGACCGCCTCGCCCGGGTAGGCGACGAAGGTGTCTCCCGGCGCGACCCGTCGGCTGTCATTGACGAGCCGCGTCACCGGCACCGCCAGCGCGTCGGCAAGCGTGAATTCGAACTGCAATTGGGCGCTGCCACTGGCGCCCCCCTCCTCCGCGCGCGCGCGCCGCCGTATGGCATCCCCCCATGCAGCCGGCGTCATGTCTCCTCCCGTACTTCTGGCTCCGAAGCCGGCGGCAGCAGGATGGTCTGGGTTGGCGCATCCGGCGTCACCGCGAGCATGCGCAGGGCACCCGCCATCACCTGGGCGAAGACCGGCGCCGCCACCACGCCACCGTAATACTGGCCCGCGCTCGGCTCGTCGATCATGACGGCGACGATGAGTCGCGGGTCCGAGGCTGGGGCGAACCCGACGAAGGAGGCAATGTAGCGGTTGGGGGCATACCGGCCGTTGGCGTCGAGCTTGTGCGCGGTGCCGGTCTTGCCCGCCACGCGGTAGCCCGCGACCTGGGCGCGCAGGGCCGTGCCCCCGGGCTGCGTGACCGATTCGAGCATGCGACGCACGGCGTGTGCAGTCGCTGCGGAGAACACGCGCTCGCCAGCGGGCGGCTGGTCGAGCTTGAGCAGGGAAACCGGACGCAGTTGGCCGTCGCTCGCGAACACCGTGTAGGCGCGCGCGAGCTGCAGCAGGCTCACCGAGATCCCGTGGCCATAGGACATGGTCGCCTGCTCGATGGGGCGCCAGCTCTGGTAAGGACGCAGGCGGCCTGCGGCCTCGCCCGGAAAGCCGACCCGCAGCACGCTGCCGAAGCCGAGCTGGGCGAGCTTGGTGTGCATGTATTCCGGTGCCAGGGCCAAGGCCAACTTGGCGGAACCGACGTTGGAGGATTTCTGGATCACCTCGGACACGGTGAGCGCGCCATGCACATGGGCATCGCGGATGGTCATCGGCCCGATCGTGAGCGTGCCAGGCACGGTCTGAATCACCGAGTCCGGACGCACCAGGCCGGCCTCCAGGGCCAAGGCGGCAGTGAACGGTTTGAGCGTAGAGCCCGGCTCGAAGAGGTCGGTCACCGCCCGGTTGCGCATCTGGCCGCTCTTCAGGTTGCGGGTGCGCTGATTCGGGTTGAAGCTGGGCTGGTTGACCAGCGCCAGCACCTCGCCGGTCTTGGCGTCCAGCACCACCACCGCACCGGCGCGGGCGCGGTGCTGTTGCACCGCGTCGGTGAGCTCGCGGTAGGCGAGGTATTGGATGTTGCGGTCGATGGACAGCACCACGTCCTCGCCCTGCTGCGGCGTGCGGATGCTCTCCACCCCCTCGATGATGTTGCCGCGGCGGTCCTTGAGCACCCGCCGCGACCCATCGACCCCGGCCAGGCGCTGGTTGAACGCCAGTTCGATGCCCTCCTGGCCGCGGTCGTCCACATCGGTGAAGCCGATCAAGTGCGCGGTCTGGTCGCCGTAGGGGTAGTAGCGGCGATACTCCCGCTGCAGAAACACGCCCGGGATGTTGAGGCGCAGCACGCGGTCGGCCGCATCCGGTGCGAGCTGGCGTTTGAGATAGACGAAATCCCGCGGCTCGGCCAGCTTTTTGTCCAGCTCTGCCCGCGGCATGTCCAGAAGCTTTGCGAGGCGTGCGAGTTGGGCCGGTTCGGCACGCACGTCACGGGGGCTTGCCGCGACCGATTCCACCGGGCTCGAAATCGCCAGCGGTTCGCCGTGGCGGTCGAGGATCTTGCCGCGGTTGGCGTTGAGGGTGATGACGCGGCTGTAGCGCGCCTCGCCCTTCTCGCGCAGAAAGTCCTTGTTCACGCCTTGCAGATAGACGGCGCGCCCCACCAGCACGAGGAAGCCCGCCATCAGCAGCAGCAGCACGACGCGCATGCGCCACGCCGGCAGTTTGAGCACCAGGCGCGCCTTGGCCGGCGTCAGGGCCGCGGTGATCATCGCTCAGTCACCCCGGCCGCCGGGCGCAGCGGGACCATCTGGATGCGCGCGGGCTCCGGCACGCGCATGTCGAGCCGCTCGCTGGCAATGCGCTCGATACGGCTGTGCATGGCCCAGGTGCTCTGTTCGAGCTGCAGCTGGCCATACTCCACCACCATCTTCTTCGCCCGCTCTTCCTGGTGCTGCAGTTCGGCATAAAGCTGGCGCGCCCGGTGCTGCGAGGTCACCACCCCGAGGGCGCACAGGATCAGGATGCCGGTGAGCATCAGGTTGAGCCGCGTCACGGCATCCTCTCCGAGAGGGCCGGTGCCTCGGTACGCTCCGCCACGCGCATCACCGCACTGCGTGCGCGGGGATTGGCGGCGATTTCCGCGGCACCGGGACGCACCGGCTTGCCGATCAGGCGCAAGCGCGGTTGCGGCAGATCCGCGGCCTTCACCGGCAACTTAGGCGGCAGCGTATCGGGATGCGCCTCGCGCCGCATGAAGCGCTTGACGATACGGTCTTCGAGAGAATGGAAGCTGATGACGACCAGACGGCCGCCGGGTTTGAGCAGCGAGACACACTGCGGCAACACTAGCGAAAGCTCCTCAAGCTCCTGATTGATGAAAATCCGTATAGCTTGAAAGGTACGCGTCGCCGGATCCTGGCCTGGTTCACGGGTAGGAACGGCCGCTGCCACGATCTGGGAAAGCAGTCGGGTTGAATCGAGCGGCCCTCGCGCGCGCGCCGCAACAATCGCTCTTGCAATCTGTTTAGCAAACCGCTCTTCACCATAATCCGCGATCACCTCCGCAAGCTCACGTTCATCGACCGTGGCCAGCCAATCTGCGGCTGTCCTCCCCTGGCTGGGGTCCATGCGCATGTCGAGCGGCCCCTCCATGCGGAAGCTGAAACCCCGTGCGACCTCGTCCAGTTGCGGCGATGACACACCCAGGTCCAGCAACACCCCGTCCACCTTCTCCACCCCCCGCGCGCGCAACACTGAGGCCAGTTGCGCAAACGGCGCGTGCACCGCCTCCAAGCGTTTGTCCTGGACCATCGCCGCGGCGGCAATCGCCTCCGGATCCCGGTCCAGCGCGATCAGCCGCCCAGCGCTGCCGAGACGTGCCAGGATCGCTCGGCTGTGCCCACCGCGACCGAAGGTCGCGTCCACGTACACCCCCTCTGGCCGCACGTGGAGCGCCGCCACTGCCTCGTCGCGCAAAACCGTGACGTGGCCCGTGCCGCTCACAAGGAGAAGTTACCCAGGTCGGGCGGCAGCACCTGATCGCCCTGACCCAATGCTTCCTCCAGCTGCTTCTTCCAGCCCGCCTGAGCCCACACTTCGAAATGGCTACCCTGTCCCACCAGCATCACGTGCCTGTCGAGCTCGGCAAATTCGCGCAGCACCGGCGAGACGAGCACCCGGCCGGCGCCATCCATTTCCAGGTCCTCGGCGAAGCCCACCAGCAGGCGCTGCAACAGGCTCGCCTGCTTGTCCAGGCTGGGCAGGGCCATGATTTTTTGTTGGATCGGCTCCCAGGCTTGCTGGGGATAAAGAAGCAGACAGCGATGGGGGTGGGCGGTCAGCACCAGGCGGCCGCCGGAGGCGACGGCAAGGGCATCCCGGTGCTTGGCCGGCACGGCGAACCGCCCCTTGGCGTCAAGGCTCAGGGCTGTCGCGCCACGAAACATGCCACCCCTTTACGCACCGGATTTCTCCCACAAAATCCCACTTTCTCCCACGATGACCCACTATAGGGCACATCAACCCCACGGTCAAGAAGAAAATCGATTGCCAGGGTGGATTTTTATGATTGACGACAAAGGGTTACGCGACAGGACAGCGCGCTAAGTGTTTTGTTTCTTTTTCAGACCATAGAAATTTATTCTAAAGCGAATTGTTGAATCTATAGCACAAGTTACTGAAAGATATGATTTATTGTCAGGTGACCGGATGAGGGCGGGGCATCGAAAGAAGGGAAGGGGGAAGCCAGCCGATAAGCCGGGTTCTGTCGAGGACAGTCATCTATCTGGGCGGCGCGTTGCCGCGACGCTCGAGCAACCTACCCGGGAACAGCGCGAGCCACGCTATCGTTCCCCTACTTGGTCTTGCTCCGGGTGGGGTTTGGCGTGCCGTCGTGTGTTGCCACCGACGCGGTGGGCTCTTACCCCACCTTTTCACCCTCGCCGGCCCATGGCTGGGCTTGGGCAGTCTGTTTTCTGTGCCACTTTCCATCGCCTCGCGGCGTCCGGCCGTTAGCCGGCACCCTGCTCTGTGGAGCCCGGACTTTCCTCTGCCGCGGGGCCGCGGCAGCGACTGTCTGGCTGACTTCCGGCGCTTAGTATAGCAAGCGCCCTTTTCGTTCCCGGCCTTGCCTATTCCCGAGCAAATTACTATAGAAAGACCATGCAGGCGGCTCCCGTCTGGAGCGCCTGCGGGTGAAGTCTTCTGGAATCATTGGGATGCCGGCGGCCGCCTGGCGCCGGCAGGAAAGGAGTTCACGATGAGACGCAGACTGTATTTCGTCCTACCGGATGCGACCAGCGCAAAACAGATCGCCAACGACCTGCTGCTCGCCCGCATCGAGGATCGGCACATGCACTTCATGGCCAAACCCGGCGTGCCCCTGGAAGGCCTGCACGAGGCCAGCATCCTGCAGACCTCGGACATCGTTCATGGCGCCGAGTCGGGGTTGGTGATCGGCGGGGTCGCCGGCATCGTCGCCGGCATGGTGGTGTTGTTATCGCCCCCTGCCGGCAGTTCGCTGCAGCTGGTGACGGTGCTGCTGACGGCGATGTTCGGCGCGGGCTTCGGCGCCTGGGTGTCGAGCATGATCGCAAGCTCGGTCCCCAACAGCCGCCTGAAGGCCTTCGAACGGGACCTGGAGGCTGGCAAGATCCTGCTGATGGTGGACGTGCCTGCTTCCCGTGTCGCGGAGGTGCGCGAGCTGTTCAACCGCCGCCATCCGGAAGCCGCCGCCGGCGGCCAGGAACCCACGATCCCGGCGTTCCCCTAGACGCCCCCATCCTTGCGACCGTTGCATCGCAGTGCGACCACGGCCCGGCAACGGGCCGTGGTCGCTTTTGACCCCGCAAACGCTGGCGGCTATAAATGAAGCGTGAAGGGTCCACGGTGGGAGGAGGAGCCGATGAGTGTAGGACGGATCTGCAGTCGCGAGGTGACGGTCGCCTACAAGCATGAAACCCTGGCGCAGGCGGCGCAGCTGATGCGCAGTCAGCACGTAGGTGACGTGGTCGTTGTGGAGGAACGGGACGGCGTGCGCGTACCGGTCGGCCTGCTCACCGATCGCGACATCGTGATCGAGGTCGTCGCCAAGAACGTGGATGCGGAGACCATCACGGTGGGCGATGCAATGTCGGCCGACCTGCTGGTCGCGCACGAGCAGGACGCCATCGACGACACGCTGCGGCGCATGCGTGCCCGGGGCGTGCGGCGTGTGCCGGTGGTCGATTCGGTAGGGGCGTTGATCGGTGTGCTCTCCACCGACGATGTCGTTCGCCTGCTCGCGGAGGAATTGGACGAGATCGGCAAACTGCTGGCGCGCCAGCCGCAGCAGGAGGCGGCGACACGCCGCGTCTGACCCCCCCACCAGTTGGGACACCCGACACTCGGCGCACGGCTGCGCACACCAGGGTGTGCGCCGCTGCCTGTCACACCCGGCGCGCACGACCATGCCATCTCCGTCTGCCAGCGGCACGGGCCCCATGGTGCGCGCTGACGGCGCGCTAGCCTTTTTTCTTGCGCCGTCGCGGCGCAGTGGATTTGCCGTTTGCGGCGAAGCTCTGCCGGATCAGCGAAAGCTCCATCAGTTGCAGCGCCACCCGGTAGTTGATGGTCCCCTCCGGCAGAGCCCCGCTGGCATCGGGCACGCCCGCGGCCACGCCGGTGAGCTGTTCCATGGCCTCATCCACGTCGCTCACGGCGTGAATGTGGAAGCGCCCTGCCGCCACCGCATCCCGGACCGACTGCTTGAGCATCAGGTGTTTCACGTTCGCCGCCGGAATGAGCACACCCTGCTCGCCGGTGAGACCACGCGCCTGACAGATGTCGAAGAAGCCCTCGATCTTTTCGTTCACGGCGCCGATGGCCTGAACCTGCCCGAACTGGTTCACGGAGCCGGTCACCGCCCAAGACTGCTTGATCGGCACCTGGGCGAGATCCGACAGCAGGGCGCACAGCTCCGCCAGCGAGGCGGAATCGCCTTCCACATAGCCATAGGACTGTTCGAACGCAAGGCTTGCATTGAGCGACAGGGGGCGGGTACGGGCGAACCGGGCAGCGAGGAAGGCAGCGAGGGTCAGCACCCCCTTGCTGTGGATGGCGCCGCTCAGCTCCACCTCACGCTCGATGTTGATGACATCGCCCTCACCGATGCGCGTGGTGGCCGTGATGCGCACCGGATGGGCAAACGCATGGCCGCCCAGTTCGATCACCGACAAGCCGTTGACCTGCCCGGCCATCGCACCGACCGTGTCGATCATCAGCGTCCCGCGCAGGATCTCCTCCTGGATGCGCGCCTTGACGCGGCTGGCGCGCTCCTCGATCGCATCGATGGCACGCTGCACGTGTTCCGCCTCCATGCGCCGGGCGCCAGCCTGACGCGCCCAATAGTCGGCCTGGCGCAGCAAATCGACCACCCGTTCCATGTGTGTCGAAAGTTTTTCCGCATCCCCGACCATGCGCGCGGCATGCTCGATCACCCGCGCGATGGCTGCGCGCCCCAGCTCGAGCAGGCCCTCCCGCCGTGCCAGCGTGGCGATGAGACGCGCATACAGCAGGGTCGTTTCGCTGCTGCGCGGCATGTCCTCCTCGAACTCCGCGCTGACCTTGAACAGCTCGGCGAACTCGGGATCGAATTCGCGCAGCAGGTAATACAGCAGGCGTTCGCCGAACAGCACCACCTTGACGCGCAAAGGGATCGGCTCGGGCTCGAGGGACACCGTGGAGACGAGACTGAGGATCTGGCCGAGCGATTCGATGCGGATCTCGCGTGCGTACAGGGCACGCTTCAGGGCTTCCCAGGCAAACGGCTGGCTCAGGACCTTGTGCGCATCGAGCAGCAGGTAACCGCCATTGGCGCGATGCAGGGCACCGGGTTTGATCAGCGTGAAGTCGGTCACCAGCGCACCCATCTGCGCCACGTGTTCCACGCGACCCAGCAGCGTGTTGTACATCGGATGGTCTTCCGCGACGATCGGCGCGCCCCGGGTCTGGGCGTGATCGACCATCAGGTTCACCTGGTAGCGATGCAGCACCGGGAGTTCCGCCCCGTCCGCACCAGCCTCCTCGCGTTTGAGGAACAGCTCGGCATGCTCGACGATGTCACGTTCGACCGCATCGAAATACTCCAGCACCAGGGGCAGGTCGCTGAACGCCTCGCGCAGCTCGTCCATGAGGTGCTGCACCGCAGCCAAGGCAGTGTCGTGATTGAGTGCACGCAGCTGCTCGCGGCTTTCGCGGCGCCAGCTGGGAAACTGCCGGAGCAGGGACTGCAGCCGTTCCTGGAATTGCCGCACCCGGGCTTCGATGCGTTCCTTTTCCACATCGGGCAGTTTTTCGTATTCCTCCGGCGGTAGCACCTCGCCCGCGCGTGCGGGTGCAAAGGCAAATCCCTCCGGCGTCCGCAGGAGCGCGATGCCCTGTTGCGCCGCCTCGCTGCCGAGCGCCTCCAGGGCCTGCTCCTGGCGGCGGCTGAAGGCTTCGTGGAGGCTTTCCACCTTGGCGCGGTACTGCTCCGAGTCGAATGCAGCCGGCAGCACCGTGCGAAGCTCGTCCACGAAACGCGCCATCCGCCCGCGCAGATCGGCACCACGGCCCGGCGGCAGCCTCAACGCATTGGGCCGCGTGGGCTCCGTGAAGTTGTTGACATAGCACCAGTCGCAGGGCGTTTCCTGCTCTGCCGCGCGTGCCCTGAGCACCCGTTCCACCAGAGAATGCTTGCCCACCCCCTCGGGGCCGACGACGAAGAGGTTGTATCCCGGCTGCGTCATGCCGGTCGCGAACGCCACCGCGTCCACCGCGCGGCGTTGGCCGATGAATTCGTCCAGGTCGGCAAGCTCGGTGCTGCTGTCAAAGGACGCCGGACCGAAATCGCAGGGCGTATAAAGCTGGGCAGGATCGAGGCGGGCCATCCAATCTCCAGGGGCGTGCCCTCACCCGGCCAGACGCCAGCCGACAGTCTCCCCGGCGCGCAGCGGCACCAGGGTGTGGGTGCCAAACGCGAGCTCGGGGGCGACCATCCACGGTTCTTTCACCAGGGTGATCCGCTCCGTGTTGCGTGGGAGACCATAAAAGTCAGCACCATGAAAGCTGGCAAATGCCTCCAGCCGACCCAGCGCCCCCGCCGCTTCGAACGCCTCCGCGTACAGCTCGATCGCAGCGTGGGCGGTGTAGATGCCGGCACAGCCGCAGCTGTGTTCCTTGGTGGCGCGCGCGTGGGGGGCGCTGTCGGTGCCGAGAAAGAATTTCGGGTTGCCGCTCACCGCCGCGGCGAGCAGCGCCTCGCGGTGCCGCTCGCGCTTGAGCACCGGCAGGCAATAATAGTGCGGCCGAATGCCTCCACGAAACATGGCATTGCGGTTGTAGAGCAGGTGATGGGCAGTGATGGTGGCAGCCACCGTCGCCGGCGCCGCTTCCACGAAGCGGACGGCGTCACGGGTGGTAATGTGTTCGAACACGATCCTGAGTGTGGGGTGGCGCCGTACCAGTGGTTCGAGCACGCGCTCGATGAACACCGCCTCACGGTCGAACACGTCCACCTCCGGATCCACCACCTCGCCGTGCACCTGCAGCGGCAGACCCACCTCGGCCATGGTGGCGAGAACCGCCTCGCAGCGTCCGATGTCGGTCACACCGGCCTCGGAATGGGTAGTGGCGCCGGCCGGATAGTATTTCACGCCGTGCACGATGCCACTCGCCTTAGCGGTGTGGATTTCCTCCGGTGCCGTCGTCTCGGTGAGATACAAGGTCATCAGCGGCTCGAAGCGGACTCCCGGGGGCACCGCGGCCAGGATGCGCGCACGGTACTGCCGCGCCTGCTCGGTGGTCACCACCGGCGGCTTGAGGTTGGGCATGACGATGGCGCGCGCAAACCGCCGCGCCGTATCGGGCACCACCGAGGCCAGCAGCGGGCCGTCACGCAGGTGCAGGTGCCAATCGTCGGGGCGGGTCAGGCTGAGCGTCGTCACGAGATGGGATGGCGTGGACAAGAGGGGGTGAGTATAGCCGAACCCTGCGCCGCCTTGGCGGTGCGCTCTTGACTGCCGCCGGGAGACTGCTACATTAGCCAATCCAGATATACGTATCCGAATTTTTCCCGGAGCGCAAGCAATGAAAATTCACTGGGTGTTGCTGGGCCTGTTGCTGGCGGCAGGCGCACACGCCACGCCGGACGGGGCCAGACTCTACGCGCAGCACTGTGCCGCCTGCCATGGCGAACGCGGAGACGGGGGCATCGGCATCCCACTGGCGCTCCCCTCCTTCCATGCCCAGGTGGATGACGAATACCTGCGCAAGACGATCCGCCTGGGACGACCGGGACGCGTGATGCCGCCCTCCCCCCACCTCAGCGACGCGGAAGTCGATGCTATCGTCAAGCACATGCGCACCTGGTATCGGGGCAGGATCCCGGTGTTCGACCCGAAGCCCATCCAGGGGGACGCCAAAAAAGGCGCAGCAGTGTATGAGAAGTATTGCGCGGGCTGCCACGGCCCCAACGCCGAAGGCGGGCATGGCACCGGGGTGACGTTCTCCCGGCCGCGCAACTTTCCCATCATGCCCCCGGCGCTGCGCAATCCGGGTTTTCTGGCGGCGGCCAAGGACAGCATGATCAAGAATACCCTGGTGAAAGGCCGTGAAGGCACGCCGATGGTGGCTTTCGGCAAGCGCGGCCTGACCGAGGCCGACATCAACAATGTGGTGGCCTTCATTCGCAGCCTGGAGAAGCGTCCCCTGCCACAGTCCGCACAGCTGATCGAGACCGATGCCGCCTTCATCGAGATGGCCTCGCCCTACGATCTGGCCACCACCGTGGAAAACGTCAAGCGCGCGGTGGCCAACAACAACTTCGTGTTCATCCGCGAACAAAAGCTGACCGAGGGTCTGGCGCCGCAGGGACAGGAAAATCCGGCGCAGCACATCGTCTATTTCTGCAACTTCGCCTTGCTCAACGACGCGCTCGCCACCGACCCGCGGGTGGGCCTGTTCCTGCCCTGCCGTATCACCGTGGTGGAACGGGCCGGCAAGGTCAGCATGATGGCCATCAACCCGAAGCGACTGTCACGCATCTTCAACAATACCGAGCTCAACGACATGTGTGACGAGGTGACCAAGATGTACAAGACCGTGATGGAGGAAGCCGCGCTATGAAACCCCTGCTGCGCTGGTGGCTGATCCTGTCGCTCGCGCTGGCGGGCACCCACGCCCTGGCCGAGGAACTGCTGATGGTGCGCTCCAGCCAGACTTTCGAGGAAGCCATGAACACCCTGCAGGCCGCCATCGCTGCGCAAGGCTACAAGGTAATGCGGGTGCAACGGGTGGACATCGGCCTCACCGCCAAAGGCTACAAGACCGACAAATACCGCATCGTCTTTTTCGGCAAGGCGGGGGAGATCGAGGCGCTGGCCAGCGCCCACCCCCAGCTGATTCCCTATCTGCCGCTGAGCGTCGTGATCTTTGCCGAAGAGGGCAACACCCTGCTTGCCACCGCACGTCCGGGTGTCTACGAAACCTTCTACCCGGCGGCAGACCTTAAGCCCGTGTTCCGCCGCTGGGAGGCGGACATGGTGACGATCCTGGAAACCGTGCGCGCCGCGCGCTAGGGCTGTCACGACGCGCGCCCGCGCAACGCCAGCGCGCGGGCATAGAGCGCATTTTTCTTCTCGCCGGTCAGGGCAGCGGCCAGGGCCGCGGCCTGTTTCACCGGCAGTTCGCTCAACAGCACCTGCAAGATACGGTCGGCCGCTTCGGCCGCGCCCTCCCGGTCTTCGGCCCCCGAGACGATCAACACGAACTCACCCCGTGCATGGTGTGCATCCAGCGCGAACCAGGCCTGTGCCTCGGCCAGGGTGGTCACCGTGATCTGCTCGAAGGTCTTGGTCAGCTCACGGGCAATGACCAGGCGGCGAGCCCCCCCGAGACAGTGCGCAAGGTCGGCCACCGCCGCCACGACCCGGTGCGGCGCCTCATAGAACACCAGCGTGAAGGGCAGTACGCGCAGCTGCATCAAGACACTGCGACGCTCGCCGGCTTTTGCCGGGAGAAAGCCGTAGAACAGGAACTGCGGTGTGGTCACGCCCGCCGCAGACAGCGCCGCGACGGCCGCATTGGCGCCCGGAATCGGCACCACCCGCAGTCCCGCCGCATGCACTGCCGCCACCACCCTCGCACCGGGGTCGCTCACCGCCGGGGTGCCGGCATCGGTCACCAGCGCCACGTCATGGCCTGCGCGCAAGTGGGCGATCAGCTCGGCCGCACGCGCCTGCTCATTATGCTCGCGTACCGAGCGCAAGGGGACTCGTATGCCATAATGCTGCAGCAGCCGGGCAGTGACACGGGTATCCTCCGCCGCGATCAGATCGACCTGCTTGAGCACGTCGAGGGCACGCAGGGTCAGGTCGCGCAAATTCCCAATCGGCGTGGCCACCACATATAATAGGCCGGGTCCTTTCTCCCCACCCCGATGCTTCCCACCCGCTTGCGTCATTCGATCCGTTCCTTCGGCGTCTGCGCGCTCGGCCTCCTGAGCGCATGGGCCGCTCCTACCGTAGCAGAAGATGGGGCACAGGTTAAGGTGGGCAAGCCCCATGTGGCGGTGTTGCTGCCGCTTCAGGCACGCGCCTTTCGCCAACCCGCAGAAGCAGTCAGGCAAGGCTTTTTGGCTGCAGCGAAGGCTCAGGCCGACGCACCGGCCTACCGGATCTATCCCACTTCAGACGAACCAGCGGAAACCGTCGCGGCTTATCGGCAGGCAGTGGAGGCCGGGGCACAGGTCATCGTGGGTCCGCTGACCAAGAATGCGGTGACGGCCCTGGCGGCCCAGGATGTCCTTGCAGTGCCCACGCTTGCGCTCAGCGTTCCCGACACAGAGATTCCGCCAAACGAAAAGTTGTACCTGTTCGGTCTGTCCCTGGACGCCGAGGCGCGCCAGGTCGCGCGCCTGATGGTGCGGCTCGGACATCGCCACGCGCTCGTGATCGGCAACACCGGCGCCCTCAGCCGGCGCCTGCAGACGCAGTTCGCCGAAGCCTGGCGCGAGCAACGCAATCCAGTGCCGGACATCTTGACCCCCACGCCTGCAGCGTTCGTGACTTTGCGCGAACACATGCTGAAACAGGGCGTCGATGCCATATTTCTCGCCCTGTCCGCGACGGAGGCACGGGCTGTGCGCCCCTACCTGCCCGCCAGCGTGCCCACCTATGGGACATCCCAGATCTTCACCGGCATGCGGGAGGCGCAGGCGAACGTGGATCTGGCCGGGGTGCGCTTCGTAGACATGCCCTGGCTGATCCAGCCCGATCATCCCGCGGTCATGGCCTATCCGCGCCCCGAGACGCCCCTCGGCGCGGACGGCGAGCGGCTCTATGCGCTGGGCATCGACGCCTTCCGCCTGGCCCAGTTGCTCGTGCGCGGGCCGCTGCCGACGCGGGGCGTGTTTCTCGATGGCGTCACCGGCGCACTCAGCCTCGGGCCGGGCCAACGGGTGCTGCGCGCGCCGCTGGCGGCAGAGTTCCAGGCCGATGTCGTGGTGCTCCTGGACGGTGCCGCACCGTGAGGGAACGCGGCACCGCAGCGGAGCGACTGGCACGCGATTTCTTGCAGCGCCAGGGCCTGATCTTCGAAACCGCCAACTATCGCTGTCGCCACGGCGAGATCGACCTGATTTTCCGCGACGGTGCGACCCTGGTGTTCGTCGAGGTGCGGCTGCGGCGGCGTGGCGAGTTCGGCGGTGCCGCCGGGAGCATTACCCGCGACAAACAACTGCGCATCATTGCCGCCGCGCAGCACTATCTGGCCCGGCATGGCGCGCCGCCGCCGTGCCGCTTCGACGTGGTCCTGCTTGGCGCGCTGGAACCCGGCAAGCTAGAATGGATCAAAAATGCATTTGATTCTGCTTGAGGCGCCATGGACCTAATGACCCGCATCGGCCAGCAGTTCACGGACAGCGCGCATTTGAAGCTGCACGCGGTGGAACTGCTCGCAGAGCCGATCGCGGCCGCGGCCGAACGCATGGTGGCGTGCCTGATGCGCGACGGCAAGATCATGGCGTGCGGCAACGGCGGCTCTGCGGCCGACGCACAGCATTTCGCCGCAGAAATGCTCAACCGTTTCGAACGGGAACGGCCGGGGCTGGCCGCCATCGCCCTGACCACCGATGCCTCGACGCTGACCTCGATCGCGAACGACTATGCCTACGAACAGGTGTTTTCCAAACAGCTGCGCGCGCTGGGCCAGCCGCAGGATCTGCTGCTGGCGATTTCCACCAGTGGCAACTCCCGGAACGTGGTGGAGGCCGTGCATGCGGCGCACGAGCGCGAGGTGGGGGTGATCGCCCTCACCGGCAACGGCGGTGGGCAGGTCGCCGAGGTCCTCGCCGCAAACGACATTCACATCTGCGTGCCGTCCTCGGTGACGGCACGGATTCAGGAGGTACACATCCTGACGCTGCATTGCCTGTGCGATGCCATCGATCACTTGCTGCTGGGAGCGGAATGATGCGTGGAATCCTGAGCCTCGTTCTCGTCGCAGCCCTGCTGCCAACGCTGCAGGGCTGTGTGCCCGTCGTTGCCGGCGGGGTCACCGCCGGTGCCCTGATGGCGTCGGACCGACGCACCTCCGGCATCTATATCGAGGACCAGAACATCGAACTCAAGGCCGTGGCGCGCATGAACCAGCAACTCGCGGAGCGCGTGCACATCAACGTGACGAGTTTCAATCTCAACGTCCTTCTCACGGGTGAAGCGCCCACGGAGGCGCTGAGGGCCGAGGCGGAGCAGATCGTACGCAGTCTGCCCCATGTGCGTCAGGTCTATAATGAGATCGTGATCGCTGCGCCGTCCAGCCTGTCGGCGCGCAGCAGCGACTCTCTGATCACCACGCACGTGAAAACGCGCATGGTGCAGTCGAACAAGTTCAACGCGAATCACGTCAAAGTGGTGACCGAGGCCGGTACCGTGTACCTCATGGGGCTCGTGACGCGCCAGGAAGCGGATGACGCTACCGAAATCGCGCGCACCACGTCTGGCGTGAAGCGCGTGGTGCGCGTGTTCGAGTACCTCAATTGAGCGTCACGTACGCGGTACCCGCATTCGAGCAGAAGATCTGTCCGCGCGCGGCGGCGGCGGCGCGGGCGCGCGCCCTGCCGCGACCGCTGGTGTTCACCAACGGCTGCTTCGACCTCCTCCATCGCGGCCATGTCACCTATCTCGCGCAGGCGCGTGCCCTGGGGGCCAGCCTCGTCGTCGGTGTCAACACCGATGACTCCGTGCGGCGCCTCAACAAGGCCGCTGACCGGCCGATCAATGGGCAGGCGGACCGCCTCGCGGTGCTGGCCGCCCTGGAATCAGTCTCCCTCGTCACCCTGTTCGAAGAGGACACACCCTTGCAACTCATCCTAGAAATCAGACCGGACATTCTGGTGAAAGGTGGCGACTGGAGGCCGGATCACATCGTCGGTGCCGCGGAAGTCCTGGGCTGGGGTGGGCAAGTACACGCCATCCCGTTTCTGCACCAGCGCTCCACCACGGCCCTCCTGGAGCGTATCCGACGGGGCGCTTGAAAATGCCGTACGTGGAACATCATCCACTCGCCAAGGACTTCCCGGACCTCCGCAGCCGCATCCACGCGCTGAAGATCAGCGACCCGGAGTTCCGCAAGCTGCTGGTGGAATACGCGGCCATCGACAAAACCATCTGCCGCATCGAGGAAGACATCGAACCCGCTTCGGACCTGAGGCTCGAGATCCTGAAGAAGAAGCGGGTCTTTCTGAAGGATCTGCTGTTCGATCTGCTGCGACGCGCGCCCTAGGGGGCAGGATGGGTGTACCATCCTGTCTCTGAGCGGTCCCTGCGCCGATGCTCCCTCCCGCCTTCATTCAACAGCTGTCGCACGATCTGGGTCCCGAGCGGTTTTTCACCGACCCGGCGACCTGCTTCGTCTACGGCTATGACAACAGCCGCAACCACTGCCTGCCCGAAGCGGTCGCGTTTCCGCGCGACACCGCCGACGTCCAGGCAATCCTGCGTGCCGCCAATGCGTACGGTGTGGCGGTGACGCCACGGGGACGCGCCACCGGGACCGCCGGCGGCAGCGTGCCGCTCGCGGGCGGCGTGGCGCTGTCCCTGGAGCGCATGCGTGAGATCATCGCAGTGGACGCGGCCAACCGCGTGATGGTGGTACAGGCCGGCGTGGTGAATCAGGCGGTCCAGGACGCGGCGCGGCCGCATGGTTTCTTCTGGCCACCCGACCCATCGAGTGCGGCCTATTGCTCGGTGGGCGGTAACCTCGCCACCTGCGCCGGCGGCCCCCACGCCGTGAAATACGGTGTGACCCGCGACCATGTGCTGGGGCTCACCGCCGTGACCGGCAAGGGTGACATCATTCACACGGGGAGTTACACCACGAAAAGCGTGGTGGGGTACGACCTGACGCGGCTGCTGATCGGTTCCGAAGGCACGCTCGCCGTGATCACGGAAGCCATTCTCAAGCTCACGCCGCTGCCCGAGACCGTGGCAGGCGTCACCGCCCATTACCGGGACCTGGAAGGCTGCGCCCGGGCCATCACGCGCATCATGGCCCAGCCCCACCTGCCGAGCGCCCTGGAGTTTCTCGATCACGGCGCACTGGACCTGATCCGGGCCCATTACCCAGGCCTGGTGCCGCCCGACACCCACGCCATGCTGATGATCGAAGTGGACGGCAGCAGCGCCGAAATCGTGGGCGCGCAGGCCGCCATCACCGCCGCCTGCCGCGACGACAGCCTGATCGCCACCACGGCAGTGGCCGACCCCCAGGCGCTATGGGCGGCGCGCAAGGCCCTGTCACCGCTTTTGCGCGACATCGCACCGCGCAAGATCAACGAGGACGTGGCCGTGCCGGTCGCGCAGCTGCCGGCGCTGCTGGGTGGCATTGCTGAACTGACACGGCGACACCGTGTGGCCAATGTCAATTTCGGCCACGCCGGCAACGGCAACATCCATGTAAACCTGCTGGTGAATCCGGACGATGCGGCCGAAACGGCGCGCGCCGAACAATGCCTTGACGAGATATTCGATCTGGTGATCCAACTGCGCGGCACGATCTCGGGGGAGCACGGTATCGGCATCGAGAAACGCCCTTTCCTGCCGCGAGAGGTCGATCCGCCGACCCTGGCGCTGATGCGCGAGCTGAAACGGGTTTTCGACCCCAACGGGATCCTCAACCCTGGCAAGCTGTTTGATTAAGGGGCCGCGCAGTCGACCGTGGTCAGCGTGGCGCCCGGGAATTCGCCCTGGCGTTGCTTAAGCGCGGCGTGCTGCGCCGGTTCGGCCTGCTCGATCAGCAAGTCCGGTCCCGGTTTGGGCAAGGTCACGATGCGCGCCGATCGAACGCCTTTCTCCTTGAGTCGATTCAAGGCCACCGTGGCATCATCCTCGTTGGCATATTCGCCAAACCAGACCGCCCAGCGCAGCTTGCCGGCCTCTTCCAGCACACGGGCGTCGCTCACGCCCAACGCCTGCACTTCAGCCAGCTTCTTTTCGGCGTCGGACTTGTTCTTCAGGGGTGGGATATGCAGCACGAAGACGTCCGCGCTGGGCCTTTTCCATCGCTCGCCAAGACCCAGCTCCCGAAGCACACCCTCCGCATCCTTGAGCCGGTCTTCGGCCAGCCCGCTCCAGCGCAGGCACAGGCCGGGGGTCGTGCCGCGAGTCGTGTCACCGTCGGTGGCCTCCCGTACCAACTGGATGCGCTCGGGCGCAATCGGCACGCGCACCGCTTTCGTCCCGCCAGCCGCAGCGAAATGAAAGTAGGCGAACACCACCGCGTTCGTCAACAGCAGGGTGAAGAACACCAGCCTCATCGTGCTACCCCTCTTCCGCCAGGCGCCGCAACCCCTCCAATACCAGGGTCTCCACATGCTGACACGGCCGCGCGAGATGCGCGGCGAGAAACGCGGCACCGCCTCCGGTCAGCAGGCAAAGCGGCGGTGCCCCCGCCTCATGCGTGAGGATACGTTCCATACGCGCGACGGCACCCAGCAGGGCATGCAAGATGCCCGCTTCCACGGCCTGGGCGGTATTGCGCGGCAGCGGCACATACTCCGCTGCCGCAACCGCGACCCCGGCCGTAGCGCCCCGAAGACTCGTCCGCATCAGTTCCGGCCCGGGCACGATGATGCCACCGAGGAACTCGCCGTCGCCGTTGAGCATGTCCACGGTCATCGCCGTCCCGACGGACACCACCAAGGCGGGTTCTTCGGTCAATGCCCGTGCCGCCACCAGTGCTGCCCAGCGGTCCACGCCCAACTGCGCCGGATCGTCATATCGGTTCGTCACCCCGCCACCAGATGCCTGGGACGAGACCCAAACGGGCAGGGCGGTCCAGGCACGACACAGTTCGGCGATGGCAGCCGCGGCCGCCTGCCCTGCAACGTTTCCCACCACGATCCGCTGCGGCACATGAGGGAAAGCCGCCGGCGCCAGTTGCCCGGCAATCAGGTGCGCAGTCGCGGCGCGACCGGGGTCACGCCACCGGGTCCCATCATGGTAGGCCCATTTGACGTAACTGTTACCGACATCGAAGGCCAGCAGCATGCTCATGCCCGCTCTGTGGCCTGCGGCACACTCGCGGCAAGCCGCAGCGAAATCTCTGCGCTGTCGAAACGCTGCACGCCCCGCCCGCTCTCCACCAGCAGGGCCCCATCCTGTCCGACCCCGCGGACCACCCCGGTCTCGCTGGCCCCACCCCGCAGGCGCACGAGGACCGCTTTCCCATGGTAGGCGTGCAAGGCCTCCCATTCCGCACGCAGGGGTGCAAAGCCCAGCGCGTCGAACTCACTCAGCACCGCCTGCAGGTGCACGAGCATGCGGGCCAGCGCCACATTCCGGCTGGGCGGGTCGTCCATCAACGCGCCAAGGTCGGTGATCGCCTGATCGATCGCCTCGCGCACCCGGGGCGGAACGCGAAAATTGAGACCAACTCCGATGACTGCGGTCGTGGGACCGAGCGCATCACCCTGCAATTCGATCAGCACACCCCCGAGCTTGCGGTAGGCGTGCACCAGATCATTCGGCCACTTGAGCTCGACCTGGGGCACGCCCAGTTCCCGCAACGCGCGGCTCAAGCCCACCCCCACGGCCAGACTCAGGCCGCCCAGTTGCGCCGGCGCCCGCTGAAACCGCCAGCGCAACGAAAACGCCAGGCCGCCGCCCAAGGCTGCATGCCACACGCGGCCGCGCCGCCCGCGGCCCCGCGTCTGCCACTCCGCAGCCACGCAGCAATGGGCCGCCTCCGGCCGATGGCGACCGCTCAACAGGTGGGCGTTCGTCGACTCCACCGTCTCGATGACATCGACCGCGATGGGTGCGTCCGCCGCCCCCATCGCCGATCGGATGCGGTCGCGATCGAGCCAATCGAACGGCGCGGCGAGACGGTAACCCGTCCCGGGCACCTTGAACACCTCCACGCCGGCGGCCTCGATATCCCGCAGAGCATTCCAGACCGTCGCACGCGAGACCCCAAGCATGCGGGCGATCGCCTCGCCCGAGCGAAAATCCTCGTGAGACAGGGCACGCAACACGTCGAAGTGGAACGGCTTCATGGGCAAGCGGGCGGGAAAAGGCGCGCAATGGATGGTAGCACAGCGCGAAACGGGCAAATAAAAAGCCCTGCCATGTCGAGGGGGCGGGGCTTTTTGGAGGGTGCCTGGCGGTGACCTACTTTCGCGCGGGGAATCCGCACTATCATCGGCGCGAGCCCGTTTCACGGTCCTGTTCGGGATGGG